>Ga0209191_1000648_pt1 | contig 26152 bp, 28 predicted proteins | sample S_130626_EF_Meta_FD_187320 | JGI IMG/M metagenome (GOLD analysis project Ga0209191, IMG submission 187320) | Freshwater microbial communities from Lake Simoncouche, Canada to study carbon cycling - S_130626_EF_MetaG (SPAdes) (version 2) | ecosystem: Environmental > Aquatic > Freshwater > Lake ...
TGAGTGCTGAAACACCTGCAGCGTTGTCGTTAAACACCTGTGGCTTTGAACCAATTTGGCTTTCGATTGCATCAAGTGATGTCGTTCCAACGGCTGCACCTAGCTTTGCGCCCTTGAGGTCTGCAAGAGATGTCTTTCCATCAATCTTGCTGCCCTTGTAAGAAACAATTGCTTGTGGGGCTGTGTAGTAAGGAGATGAGAAATCAACTGCAGTCTTGCGCTCTTCTGTAATTGAGAATTGTTGCAAGTTAAAGTCAAAGTTCTTTTCACCTGGTGTTACGGCTGAATCAAATGTTGTACGAACCCATGTGACATCTGCTGCATCAAATCCGAGTTGCTTAGCAACTGCGTATGCCACTGCGCCTTCAAAACCGTTTCCAGTCTGAGGTGCATCATCAATAACCCATGGGTAGTAAGCAGGCTCACCAGTTGCGATTGTTAGCTTGCCTTCAGTAACTGTTGCAAGATCTGCCTTGGCACATGACGCGCTTTCAGATGTTGCAGAATCAGATGAAGAACAGCCTGTAAGTGTTAGTGCAGCTGCAATTACAACTGCTGCAAAAATTCCAAAACGTTTTTTCACGGATAACTCCTCTGAGTGGATGGATACAAGAGAAGGTTAATAAGGCAGTTCGGGGTTGTCTACACGCGATTTGTTTGCAAGAAATTTCCCCCGCTTACAGCCACTTTAGGTATCAAGCCAAGCCTGGGATTGCACTCGAAGGCAGAGCCAAAGTCGTTAAAACTTCTTGATATTCCTAAACCCGCCATCGACAATAACGTCAGTACCAGTCACATAGGACGAATGGTCGCTAACTAAGAAGTGAACTACCTCTGCCACCTCTTCTGGAGTCCCAATCTTTCCGATGACATTTGCTTCTTCAACACTTCGCAAGAACTCAGTCGCCTGCTCTGTATTCATTCCAGCTAGATCTCGCCTAAGCATGGGCGTATCAATTGTTCCAGGTGAAACAGTATTAACTCGAATGTTATCTTTTCCAACTTCGAGCACTAAAGTTCGTGCTGCAGAATTCAAGGCCGCTTTTTGTGAAGCATAAATTACACACCCCTTTAAACTTAACTCTGCCTGCACGGAAGATACAAAAACTATTTTCCCACCACCAATTTGCCTCATTTGCTTTATGGCTTCTTGGGTGCAATAGATTGAACCGATAAAATTTACATCTATCAATTTTCGCATCTCTAGATCGGTCATCTCTAAAAAGTCAATGTAAAGACCAATGCCAGCTGCGGTTACCAATATGGAGCATTCACCAAATTCTTTTTTCATTCTTGCAAAAGACTCAAGTACATCACTTTGACTTGAGATGTCGCACTTAACAGCACATATTTCTAGATTGGACTTCTTAGCAAATTCCTTTAATTCACTTAATCCTTCATCGTTAGTATCAACACCCCACACCCGCGCACCTGAACTCGCCAAATCAAGCGCGATTGCTTTTCCCATTCCTGACGCAGCACCAGTAACAAAAGCTACTTGGCCAGCAAATTCACCTGCTGAAACGTCGATTGGCTTTAAAGTTGACATATTCTGATGCTAATACATATTGAAGTTTTAGCAAGGCCCATGCCTTAAAATATTAGTAACGGTATTCCACTTAAATCAGTTTCAATCTGAGCAACATCCCACCGTCCAAAGTTTGGCCAGACTAATAGGTTCCTATCTGGGCCAGTTAGTACTGTATTAGTAGGTGCTGCAAGGAATGTTCCCTCAGTATCTTCTGCAAGTACAGATAGTCCTTTCTTATCCCACAAATAAATCACATCTGGCCGATAACAGCTAATAACCAGAGCTCCAGATGTTGTGACTGTGACACCATCAGGAACTGCATCCATGTGTTTCAGAACTTGAATTTCCCCAGCAGAATAATCACTGTTTATCGATATACTACTTAGCTTCCCTGGTGTGCTTTCAAGTACGTAAAGCGATCGCCCATCTTCACTTAATGCCATTCCGTTTGGGAAATCTGGACACTTGTCTGACCAGATACTTGATTTTCCATTTGTATCTACTCTAACGATTATGCCTTCCGATTTCTTCCAATCTCCAGAGTCTGAAAAAACATATGAGCCATCAGGTAAGAAGCAACCCCAATTTGGAAGATTAAGAGCAATACCCCCGGCTGAATTACAGAATACTTCCCAGGTTTGGCTTTCCAAGTTAACTTCCCAAACTGTCTTGGCAGCGGCATCGCACACAAGTAAATGTCCATTACTTCGAATTGATAAGCCTAGTAAAATTCCCCCTGCTGCACTCTGGGCAACAACATCTAAAGTCCCATCAGAAGTTAGACGATATATTTTTCCAGATTCACTACCTAAGTAAATTTCACCATTTAGCCCCACGCAAAGTCCTTCAGAGTGATCAATTCCAGAGGCAAGAGTTTTTATGTCTTTATGCTGATATTTTGCGTACATAGTTAAAGATTAATCGATCCAGGCCAAGTTCCCAAGCCCTCTGTTACATCCCTTAGTAACCATAATTGGCCACCCAAACTTGGATCAGAAGAATCAGCTAACACTCCTGCATCGGTCATATAGAGATCTGCACCTGAAAAAACGCAATTAGTTGGAATAACTCCTAGTTTCAAAAATTGATCATAACTGCCATCTTTATTTATAACATCAATTCCACCACCATTTACTGTAGTGACGAACAACCGTCCATCTGCTGCAACTGCCATTCCATCGGCAACTGGTTTATCCCCCGGCAATTTACAAATATCAGTAATTTGTAAATTGTCGGGATTTAGTCGACGAACCATTCCCGTATATGACTCTGCCCATACAACACTTCCATCAGCTTCAATAGCAATACCGTTCGGGAAAGTTGGTGGTGAAAGTTCAGCTAGAAGTCTGCCTGATCCATCTGGTGAAAGTTCAAACAAATAAGATGGTTGTGGGTCATTAGGTCGATAAGTTCCTGGATCAGTAAAATAGAGTTTTCCATTCTTGCCAAAAACTAAATCATTTGGACCATTGAATTTAATGCCTTCAATTTCAGAACAAATAATCTGGGCTTTGGAGCCTTCTTTTTCGATTACTTGAATAGAGGGGGTGACCATTTCATCAGCACGCCATGGCCCAGTCGTTCCTCCATTTTGGCAAACGTACATAGCTCCAGCAGTGCCAACTACACAACTATTTGGGCCTCCTGCTGTGTATGAATACCTAGACACGCCTTTCCCACGCTCCCAAACACTAACCTGGCTCCGATATGTCTCGACAAAGCAGACTCGTCCATCAGAAAGCACTGCCGGCCCTTCAGCCCAACCCAAACCTTCGGCAAGAAGTTCTGGTTCGTTATTCATTTATTCTCCTCCTTATTTAACTGCACCGGCAGTAATGCCTTGAACTATGTGTTTCTGTATTGCCATGGATCCTATTAGTAAAGGAATTAATGTAACCACACCAACGGTCGCTGCAACATTCCAATCGATTGGTCTTTGAGCACTAATCAATCCCGCATCCGCGATAGGAACCGTCTTCAAAGATTCAGAGTCAATAACGTACATCCCAACAAGGAATTCATTCCAGATGAATATTGCTGCAAAAATCCCAGCCACAACTATTCCTGGCCTTACGAGTGGGATTAGGACTTGCATCAAAGTTCTCCACTTACTTGCACCATCAATCTCGGCCGCTTCATCAATTTCGGTAGGAATTTCATCAAAGAAACCAATAAGAATCCAGATGACTAGTGGGAGTGAAAATGCTACGTACGGAATTATTAAACCAATCCGAGTATTAGCCACGTGCAAGAAGCGCATGCTTAATAAAATCGGGATTGCTACAGCAACCGGAGGCATGAATCTTAGACTTAATATTGTACTCGAAATACGTTCGGATCCTTTGATTTTCAAACGAGAGAGTGCGTATGCAGCTGGTGTGCCAATGATTAAAGAAATAATCACAACTACTGAAGTTATTGTCAATGTATTTACCGTGCTCGAAATATAACTTCTATCAAAAAGCACTTCCTTGTAATTTTCGACGACTACTGCCCATTCGATTTTGAGTGAGGGAGGCACGTCACCAATATCTATTCTTCGTTTGGTTGAGAGTAAGAAAAGGTAGGCAATCGGAAAGATTCCAACTAGAGCAATTATGATTAAAGTCAGGTAAGAAATAGATCTCTTAAATATTCTAGTCAAAATTGGCATTTAATGTGTTCTCCTAACAGGAATCCATTTAAGTAAAACCGTAAATCCGATTGTGGCCATAATGACCATGATGTAGGAGAGAGCGGAAGAAAACCCATATCGATAGTAAACAAAACCATTTTCAAATGAATAGAAGCTAAGGGTGGTCGTGGATCTGCCTGGTCCACCAAAAGTGAGTCCGTAAACTAAATCGAAAGTTCTAAACGAGTCAATTCCTCTAAATATTGCTGCGAATACAACTGCCGACGACACAAGAGGTAAAGTTATGTATCTAATAATTTTTAATGGTGATGCACCATCTACGCGTGCAGACTCAAATACATCAGTTGGAAGTGCTTGATACCTAGCAAATACCACTACAAATATGAAGGGTGTCCATTGCCAAATATCAACAAATATCAAAGTCCAAAGCGTCCACTTAGGATCAGCTAGCCAGATTGGTGGATTATCAATCCCAATCAGCCCTATAAACCAGTTAAATAGTCCCCATTGAGGATTTAGGAGTGCTCTCCACATGAGTCCAACTACGACAGGGTTCAAAATCATAGGTGTGATAAGAATTGCTCTGACAAATTTTGATCCCTTAAGTTTTTGCCCAAAAAAAATCGCTAGAGAAACGCCAGCAACAACTTCGACAATTAAAGCTACTCCGACCATTACTGCTGTGACTACAATCGCACTCCAAAAGGTTTTATCAGAAAGTATTTCCTTATAATTGCCAAGGCCCAAGAAGTTCCACTTTCCGGCAACACGATCAAATTCAAAAAACGAAATTCCGAGGCTATAGAGCAATGGAAATACTGAAAAGAGCCCAAGATAAACAATTGCTGGCCCAATTAAAGTTTTAGTTTCATGTCTTAAAAGGAAACTTTTTGAATTTGAAATTTTATTCATCCCTCAGTTTTCGATTATAAGTAGTTGACGGGCTCTCCGAATAATGGTGAGCCCGTCAACTGCCTTAGTTCTTTACGCTAGATGTCCAGCGCGCTTTAGGATTTTTTCCCATGAGGCTTGAGCATTTGCACATGCCTGCTTAGCAGTTTGGCTGCCAACGATGGCCAAATTGAATTCTCGAGCTGCTTCACCGACCAATTCGAAGCATTCTGGAATTAAAGCGACATCGAGCATCTTTGCATTTTCCATGGCCTGTCCCGCCACTTTCAAATATGGATACTTCTTGTTTAGTGCAGCATCAGCATAAGTACCGCGTCGATTTGGATCAGTTTGGTAATTGTCCATTTGGTATTTATCAAATGAAGCGCTAGTGATGTATTGCATTACCATCCACGCTGCATCCTTGCGCTTCTGTGGAAGATTCTTAGGAATTCCTAGTCCCCAACCTCCGCGAATTGGACGACCAGAAGTATTCGCATCGCCTGGAATCTGTACCGCACCAATCTTTGAAGCAACCTTTGATGTTGCTGGGTTAAATGCAGAACCAGCAATCGTTGACCAGCAGAGCATTAGTGCAACGTCACCGCGAGAGAAAGCATCAACTGACTCAGTAAAACCAAAGGAACCAACGCCCTTAGGTGAAACTTCTGCACAATCGATCATATGTTGTACTGCACGAACCGCTGTAGCGCCTGTCAAATTTGGCTTATAATTCTTAGCCCCTGGTGTTCCAGACATGAGCTTTCCACCCATTGAAGCAAAGCGTGCATACCAATCAACTAAAATGAGCGACACATCATTGGCTGCAATCATTGTTGTGCCTGAAATCTTGCCAGAATTTAATTTGCGCGCTGCGTCAATATAGTCATCCCAGTTCTTCGGAACAGGAATTCCAGCAGCAGCTAACAAATCTTTGCGGTAGAACATAATTACTGAACCGGAGTGCATTCCAGGAATTAGGTAAACATCTTTACCACCAAATTTATTATTAGCAACGTCATAGCGACTTGTATAATCTAGTTGGCCTGCAGGAAAATCTGCTGGGTAATTGTAATTAGATGCTGTTAGTTCCTTATTTGCAATGTAATCATTTAATTTTGTAAACAGTCCGCCACCCACAACACCAGAGACCGTAAACCCTAGATTGTCGATGATGTCGTACTCTGAAGTTGGCGCACGTAGCACAGATTGAATTTTTTCTAGCTGAGCTCCAAGTGCTAATGCTGTTACTTCAACTTTAATACCATGAGTTTTTTGAATCTCAGAGATCTTGTCTTTGATGCCTTCTTGATCTCTTTCTCCATCCACCAATAAGATTTTTACAGTAGTGCCTGCAAATTTCTTAGGGTTGTATGAAGCTGCAGAAGCTGATTCAGCCATACCCACAGAACTTGCACCAGCAACTGCTGCCGCAGTGGCTCCAACTTTAAGGAAATCTCTACGATTGACGCCACTGTCTGCGGCGTTTGCTCCGACTTGATTCTTCATTTTCGCTCCTATGTCTGAGGTTAATTGTGCGATTACTTGAGCGGCCAATTTCCGGGGTGAAACTGACAAGCTTGTTGTAAATGAAAATTAGACCTACGGAACGGCCAAGTCAAGCGTTTGATTAGAGCAATTTGAGGGTTTTTTGGGTATTTCTACTTAAGGCACGCTCGGGGAATTTGTTCTAGCGCGCCTAACTGATCAGTAACCTGCTGCGCCGTTATCCACTCGTAATCTACCAACTTGCCTAATCCCACGGTTGTCGTAAGGGGTTTCATCATCCCATTTTCAATTACGGGTTGCTCTAGGCCATCATCCATCGGATGCACACCGGTTCCTGGGATTCCCCACTCAATCGGTACATCTTTGAAGCCAAAAATAGGAAGGAGGCGTGAGTGCAAATGTGGAAACATGTGCGGTGAAACTTTAACTTGTGCATTACGCACACGTTCTAGTGACTTTTTTAAGCCGGTCACTCCGCCGTTGGTCGTTGCATCTACTCTGATTACATCCACAGCACCTGCAGTCAGAAGTGCTTCTGGATGATAGGAACCACCTTGCTCATCACCCATTGCAATGGGAGTTTTCGAACCTGCTCTTACTCTAGCTACCATTCCAGCATCACCTGGTGGGACAACATCTTCTATCCACCCAAGCTTTAAATCTCTAATCCGTTTTTCAAAATCAAGCACAGCCTCACTTGTTCTTAAAACCATATTTATATCAAAGCCCACCCAATCAGTTGGTGCAGCTTCTCGTGCCGCTCTTAAACGTGACTCAGAAAGTTCTAGATCGGGAGAAATAGGAATTTTGAATCTATTCCATCCTCGTTTCTGTAAATCTTTAATCTGCCCGGCAAGCTCTTCGGGTTGCATGGTGGGTGGATAGCCAACTATTGCAGTTGCAGGTAGGTCACAAAGTTCACCTCCCAGTAATTCTTGAAATGATTTGTTAGTAATTCGTGCGAATGCATCCCAACAAGCAATATCAACTAGAGAAAGAGCACGCATCCCTATTCCTGCAGCGTGAACTGCATGATTTGTCCAAAGCGCACCATAAAATAAGTCACTTGGATCAGTAAGTTCTCTACCTACATAACAGGGCGCAATCGAGCGATGTACAATTGCACTTATCGGTCCATCTCGAGTTAAGCCATAAGCAAATCCCGCTGTGCCATCTTCTAAATCCACGCGAACAAGCGCAAATTCCCGATGATCCATAATCCAATTGCCGTAGATAATCGGCACAGGCAATATGTGGTTAATTGTTGCGACGCTTACCTTTGCTATTTTCATATCTTAGGCAATCAGATATCCATCATCACACATTACTGTGTGACCATTAACTAAAAGAGATGCATCGCTTCCCAAAAATATTGCAGCTCCAAGTAACTCCCGTGGTAAACCTAAGCGATCTCTAAGCATTCTTCCTTTAATGAAATCCGCTGTGACTGATGTGGTTGCGGCAGCTTTTTTAGTCAGAGGTGAATCCATTAAAGTTGGGCCAATACCGTTTACCCTAACCCCCCGAGATCCCCATTCCAAAGCAAAAGACCTTGTTAACTGAACAACACCACCCTTGGATGCTAAATATGCACTTGCAAGTGGATATGCATTAAAGCCACCAATTGAAGCAATGTTTATAATGCTTCCTTTTTGCTGTTTTAGCATGATGTTTCCAAAAACTTGTCCAGCTAGATACGTTCCTTTTAAGTTTAGATTTAGAATAAAATCTAATTTATCTTCAGGGAAATCCTCTGCCGGGCATCGAAAGGCTGATCCTGCACTATTGACCAAGATGTCTACTCGAGAAAAACTCTTTAAAATCTCTAATGAAGTCGATGTCAGATCTTCTTTTGAGGTTACATCACACTTAAAACTCTTTGCAACACCACCCTGAGCATTAATTATTGATTCTGTTTCCAGCATTCCTTCGCTATTGACATCTAATAGCGCTACCTTTACGCCTACTTGTGCGTAGCCGATAGCGATAGCGGCCCCTAAACCGCTACCGCCACCAGTAATCACTGCCACTCGATCTTTTAAATCAAAAAGAGTCGAGGCATATCCGCTAGGAACTACTTCAGATTCACTCATTTTCCTTGATTACCCTTTCTCACTCACATGTTGCATAAGTGTGCTCAAGTCTGGGCCATCACTTTCTAAAACAGTCTCTATAGCTTTGGTGACTCGAGCCGCGATATCTAATTTCATTTTTTCGAGGTCAGCCTGACTCAAGGTACCTTTTGCAATCAGTTTGTTTGCAGTTATATCTAAGGGATCTCTTTTTTTCCACTCATCGAGTTCACCAGGTGTGCGGTAAGTAGCTGGATCAGATCTTGAATGCCCACTGTAACGATAAGTCTTAGCCTCAATTAGCGAAGGACCATTCCCAGCCCGAGCAAAATCTACTGCTGATTGAATTGCTTTAATAACAGCGTCAACATCTTGCCCATCCACTATTTCCTTGCGCATTGCATATGAATCAGCTCTGTCAGCCAAATCTTCTATTGGCGTACTGAGATTAATACGTGTGTATTCGCCATAAAGATTGTTTTCAATTACGAATATGACAGGCAGCTTGAATATACTTGCCATATTAAGCGTTTCATGGAATGCACCAATATTTGTTGATCCATCTCCAAAGATTGTTAGAGCAACTGAGTCATTTTTTTTCAACTTTGCCGCAAGAGCAACACCTGCTGCAACTGGCAACCCAGCTCCAACGATTGCAAATGTTGGCATCAGTCCAACACTTGCATCCATCAAGTGCATTGAGCCACCGATTCCACCGGAGCATCCGATGACTCGCCCACAAATTTCACCAAGAACACCTTCGGGTGTGACACCTAAAGCAAGGGCTGCAGCATGTCCACGATATGTACAAGTCACAACATCCGTTGGCCTTAAGACACTTGCGATTCCAACTGAAACTGCCTCTTGACCATTTGCTAAGTGAGTACTTCCGCGCACATGTCCGTCGTTATAAAGAGTCTGAATACTCTCTTCTACGGCACGTATCTCTAACATTCGCTCTAAGCGGCCAATTTCAGTGTTTAGCTGGCCTCTGCGTGAGAGTGATGTAACCATTATTTTGCTCCTTCCCACCAAGCGGCGGGGCTTTTGCCCGTTTTTAACAGCTCATTAATTTGAGCTACGACATACTCTGAACTTGGTAAATATCTCTTTTCAAGTTCTTGCGCATATGGGATTGGCGCATCTGGTGATGTAATTCTGTGAGGAGGACTTTTCAATTGGCCCCACAATTTTGATACAACTTCAGAACAAATCTCAGCACCCCACCCGCCGGAGTATGAACTCTCTTCTACAACAACAAGTCTGCCGGTTTTTGCAACTGATTTCATTACTGATGACTTGTCCCAAGGGATCAAGGTTTGTAAATCAATAATCTCTGCAGACCATTCGGATTGAGAATCAAGTGCCGCTTTGGCAGTTAAAACTGTGCTTCCAATCGCGACAATTGTTACATCTGACCCTTCAGTCACTTTACGTGCTTGGCCAATAGGAATTATTCCAGCCTCACCTGTAATTACTTCACCTCTCTCACCATATAGACCTTTATGCTCAAGAATCACAACAGGATCGTTGCTTCTAATAGCGCTTCTGAGAAGTCCATACATAGATTGTGGATTTGAAGGAATTACAAGGCTTATTCCCGCATTGCCCCTAAACCATTGATCTAAAATTTGTGAATGCTGACAACCAAATCCCATGCCTGCACCTGCAGCTGCTCGGATCGTTAACGGTACTTGATAAGCGCCTCGGGACAAATATCTAAAAAAGGCTCCCTGAGTCGTAAGTTGATCTAACGCCACACCAATGAACTCAATGAACATCATCTCAACCACAGGGCGCATCCCCATAGCCGCTGCTCCTACACCTGCACCCAGAAAAGCCATTTCGGAAATTGGTGTATCAATTACTCGAGATTCACCAAATTTTTCAATGAGGCCTTCTGTTGCTTTAAATGGACCACCAGATCCAATATCTTCGCCCATCAGAAATACGTTTGGGTCACTTTCCATTTCATCTGAAAGTGCCTCAATTACGGCTTGTCGTGTTCGCATAACGGTCATTTAATTGCACCATATCTCTTAGGATCATTTGGATGTTCTGCCAATGGCCAAATTTCGACTTCTAACCAAGGGAAAAATGGCAAGCTTGAAATTGCGGTATGAAGTTGAGTGGCATCGGGTGCAACCCAAATACCCACATTTGATTTCTGACCGGTTCGTCGCCATATTTTCACAATTATGCCCTCTGTTGCCAAAACACTTGCACGTAAGCTCTCCGCTTTAGTCAAAGAAGCTAATATCTCTTTATCCCCATCTGCAGGGTAAGTATTCTTTATCAAAACCATAAATTCCATAATGTCATTCGCCCTTGTATTCGCCAAAAGATTTTGAACTTTGAATTAATTCCACCCGTACACCATCAGGATCAATCATATAAATCGCACGCCCACCTTTATTTGGTCCAATGGTCGGTGTCACTGGAGCTGAAACACTTTTCACACCTTTTTCTGTTAACTCTCGATACCATTCATCAACATCATCGACAAAAAAAGCAATGTGCGCAATACCAGGATTGGCATTCCCATGGTCAATATCTTTCAAATCAACATTTCCGTACTCTAGAAGTTCTAGAAAAACATCCACACCAGGCATTTTTAGAATCGTTGCGTTAAGATCGACATTTTGATAGCCAGTAAGCACACCAATGTATTCTGCTTGCGGATTCCAAGTAAAAACCTCTTCAAACCCGAGAAGCTCTTTATAAAATTTGGTTGATTCTCGCAACGACCTAACAGAGATTCCTGTGTGATGCGCTTTAGTAATCTGGGCCAACTTTTATCCCCCTTGTTCAGAGCTTTTCGGGCGCACTAAGGCTATGGGAGGCGGATATGTTAGTCAACCGATTGACCTAAACTATTTGCCGCTTAGGTTTGGCGCTCGAATCGCGCACCACCAAAATTGGGGGGGTATCCACGATCAGATGTCCAGGCATTCCTCCACCAATAATCCTCAGGAGCAAATCCACAGACTGGCTCCCCATCTCTACTGTAGGTAAATGAATGGTTGTTAAAGATGGGGTCAAATAATTTGCAATATCACTATCGTGAAGGGCTGCGACCCTCACTTCATTTGGGATTCGTATGCCTAATTCGTGTGCTGCTCGAATGAATCCAATTCCCATCATGATTGTTGATACAAAAACAACATCAGGTCTTGCCTTCTTTGTTAGTAACTCAAGACCTGCTTTTCTGCCTGCTTCCATACCCCAAGAATCTCCCTCAATCACTATCTGCTTAAGCTTATTTCTTGTGGCTGCACTTTCGAAACCTTTTCGGCGTCTTTGTGTTGTATCTATATTTGGTGGGCCGAATATTCCAGCAATTGATTTGGCTCCAAATTGGGCCAGGTGATCAACAGCTAGTGATGCTCCTAATTCATCATTGACAGTAACGCTGGCTGATACTCCTTTGACACGGCGATTGACCACTACAACTGATTTATAGTGATCCAAAATTTCCTTCTTCAGGAAAGTATCCGACAAGGTTCCTGAAGCAATTAAAAGTCCATCAACTTGCCCACGCTCAAGTAAATCTGTAAAAGTCTTTTCGGAATCTCCCTCAGCATGGTCACCAATCAAAATTCCATATCCAAGTTCTTTACAGCGCTGCTCAACTCCATTAATTATTGCGGAATACATGGGGTTAGCTAAATCGGGCAGTAATAGACCAATCATCTGAGTACGAGCAGTTTTCAACATTCTTGCAGCTGAATTGGCACGGTAGCCTAATTCTTGTACTGCATCCAAAACACGCTGACGTGTTGCGGGAGATGCGCTTGCTTTAGGATCATTATTAACAATCCGAGACACAAGGCTTGGGTCAACTTTTGCAATTCGTGCAACGTCTCTGATCGTTGCGCGCGCTTGCTTTACATCACCTGTTTTTTCGCTCTTTGCCATGGTCTCTATTTGCCCTCAGTTTCACCTATTCATTCATGCATTGGGATTGTAATATAAGAGAGGCTATAAGGAATAGCCCTATCAATGTTGATTCGAGGAAATTTGGGCATTACCAGGTCTATTGCTAAGAAATCAATTAGCAGTAAAACGATTACGGACGTTTCAGCAGCCATACATGCTGGGCGCTTGGTTATTTTACCGGCAACTTCTGGCTACATAATTGTATGTGATGCGCAAAATGCCTCGGCTATTACCGATTTGAATCTTCTAAGGGAAAATTCAGAGGAATACATTCTTTCAATGATTTTTTCTTCAATTTCTCAAATGGATGGTGAAGTGACTATTCCTAGCTTTAGTCAGGAAATCAAGGAGTATATTCAGACTGGACAATTGACATTAGTCCTTCCTCGAGATGAATCTATGCGAGTAAATGCAAATGGATTTAAGGAACTAGTCGCGGTAAATATTCCGATAGATGAAAATGTAAAGAAGTTACTTGAGATATCTGGGCCTTGTGTTGTCGCCGCTGCGGCAATCCCAGGACTTGGTTTACCGCTCACCACCAAAGACATAAGTTTAAAGATTAAAGATGGCGTTGAATACATATTAGACGCTGGAAAGATTTCAGGAATAGCTTCCACGATTATAAATTTTGAGAAGAGAAAACCTATACTTTCGAGAATCGGTGCAGTGCCAGAGGAGATTGTAAAGAGGCTATTTCCCGAAATTTAGCTAAAAATTCCGTCCGGATCATCAAATTGTTGCGAGTGAATCCAATCCTTGTTTACTAGATTTCCAAAACCATTCTCTTCTGGAAGTGGACCCATATTGCCACCCGTCAAGATTTGAGGTTGGCAAAGGCTGTCTGCGTAAGGATCTACTCCAGTCCAAGGAACTCCCCATTCAATTGGCACTGATGTATGGCCCCAAGCACTAAAAACTTGACTATGGACATGTGCAAACATGTGTGGCGCAAAATTTATTCTTGAATCAAGACACTGTTTTACTATTTTCTTCCCCCCTGTAATTCCACCCATACAGGTCAAATCAATGCGTACGACATCAACAGCAGATTTTGCAATTAAAGATTCTGGGTAATAAATTCCTCCTTGTTCATCGCCCATAGCGATAGGGATTTTAGTTTGTCGTCGAAGGTCGGAAACAATTTGAGCATTTCCCGGTGGAAAAACATCTTCAAACCAGCCTAAATTAACATCCCCTAATAGATTCAGTAAACCCAACGCCGAATCGACATCATCAAATATCCAAGCAGCATCACAACCAATCCACGCATCTGGAGCTGCCTTGCGTGCTGCTAGTAACCGTTCAGCAGTTGACAGATTACTTGTACCTACCGGTGCTTTGAATCTACGCCAACCCTTTTTGTAAAGTTCACTTACTTGTTCAAATACCTCGACGCCCCCCATATTTGCAGGTGGATATCCAATGATCGCTGTAGCCGGCATTGGCTCAAGAGTTCCACCAAGTAGTTTTGAAATGGACTGATTTGACTGCTTGGCACGTGCATCCCAAGTAGCCAAATCTAGTATTGACAAGGCTCTCAGGCCCAGCCCAGCAGAATGTGAGGCCAAACTTCTACGTAATGCGGTTGTGTATGTTTTTTCAACATCTTCAGCATTTGTTCCCAAGTAGATATTTTTTAATGTCTTTCGGATTTGCTCAGCGACCGCGCCATCACGCGTAAGGGTAAATGCCCAGCCCTCTATTCCTGAATTCAGAGTTACTCGGACAACCACATACTCTCTTGTTTTCATAATCCAATCACCAAAAACAACTGGTGCAGGAAGTTCCCCAGCAACTGTGGCGACCCTTATGCTGGCAATGGTTGAGGCGCTCATGAATCAAAAGTAAACCTAGCCCTCTTTTTAGTCAACCGATTGACTAAAAAGAGGGCTAGGTTTAAGGTATGGTCAAGAACTTCAAGGACTAAGGGCAAGGATCGGCTATGACACGTGAATTTGATGCCCGAGCTGATCGGTATGGGCGCTTTTATGATGAATTTGAGGTCGGGGACATTTACCGCCATTGGCCAGGGAAAACCATAACCGAGTCCGAAGATCATCTCTACTGCATGCTAACGATGGCTGGTAGCCCACTTCATGTTGATTCTCACTATGCCAATTTGGAGATGCCACAAGGCAAAAACATTGTTGTCGGTACCTATATCTATGCATTATTAACAGGAATGTCCGTGGCCGATGTTTCAGGAAAAGCAATTGTAAGTTTGGGTGTTAAAGAACTTAAGCATCTGTTACCCGTTTTTCATGGTGACACTATTTACGCTTCTACCGAGATTTTAGAGAAGAGGCTTTCAAAATCAAAAGAAGATCAAGGAATCGTAAGTGTGAAGACCTCGGGGATAAATCAGAATTCTGAATTGGTATGTACTTTCGAGCGGGCATTCCTTGTGCCTTTACATAGGACTACCTAATGACTTCTAAAGAACATGCGGGACCACTTCTAGGCCTCAAAGTTATTGACTTATCAACAGTGGTAGCTGGCCCAGGGGTAGCGAAGTATTTTGCAGATTACGGAGCTGACGTAATTAAAATTGAAAGGCCTTCTGGGGACTCCACAAGATCTATGGGTTGGACTGAGCCGGGTGAAACTGATTCACTCTGGTGGAAATTAGTCAATCGTGGAAAGCGCTCACTCGTATTGGATTTAAAGAATGATGAAAATCTTTCTATTCTAAAAAAACTCATTGATTCTGCAGATTTATTGATAGAGAACATGCGACCAGGAAAAATAGAGCAACTCGGGCTTGATCCTGAGCAATTGATATCAAGAAATCCTAAATTAGTAGTTTTGAGAGTGTCTGGCTTCGGACAGACAGGTCCGTATTCACAAAAGCCTGGCTTTGCGACAATTGCGGAAGCTCTTTCAGGCCTTTCTTCACTTTTAGGTGAACCTGATGGGGGTCCACTGTTGCCACCCATTGCATTAACCGATGAGGTAACTGCTTTAGTGGGATCTTTCTCAGCCATGATTGCGATTTATCACGCAAAATTAACCGGACAAGGACAAATTGTAGATATTGATCTCGTTGACTCAGTCTTGCAGATAATGGGTCCACTCCCAGCAGCATGGGATTCACTTGGCTACCTGCAACCACGACTTGGTTCAAGCATTCCATATTCAATTCCACGCGGAACGTACAAGTGCTCTGATGGAGTTTGGGTAGCACTTTCTGCTTCAGCAGAAACTGTGGCTAAGCGGCTTATAGAAACCGTAGGAGGGGGAGGCGATCCCCGGTTCACATCCTTCCAATCTCGTTTTGAGAATAGAGAAGCTCTTGAAGAATTAACAAGTAGGTGGATCGGAACCAGAACATCTAAAGAAGTGATTGAAACCATTGAAGCGGCAGATGCAGCAATTGCTCCAGTTTATAACATGCAACAAGTTATTGAAGACCCACATTTTATTGCTAGAGAAAGCTTCACAAAGGTAGACGGGATTCTCATGCAAAATTTAGTGGCTCGGCTTTCCAAGACGCCTGGCAAAATTGTTTCAGCTGGTCCGAAATTAGGTCAACATAATCAAGAAATCAAAAGGGAACTTGATGACAAAAAGTAGTTTCTTATCTAAGAGAAGTGTCCTGGCGGTTCCTGGCTCCAGTGAAAAAATGATTCAAAAAGCACGACTTTTAAATCCAGATGAAATATTTTTGGACTTAGAAGATTCTGTTTCCCCCTCAGAAAAGGAAGCAGCTCGATCTCTAGTAATAATTGAATTAAATAAGGGTGGTTTTAACTTCTCTTCGGTGGCTGTGCGAGTAAATGAACAAAACCAACTTATAGGGGTCGAAGATATTGAACAAATAATTTCAAAAGCATCTTCCAAATTTGACTCGATAATCATCCCTAAGATTGAGGCTCCAGAGCAAGTAAAGGAAATTTGTCACAGATTGACCGAATTGGAACTTTCTTTAGGATTGGTTAATCAAACAAAAATTCAACTTCAAATTGAGTCAGCGCGTGGGCTAATAAATGTTGCCGAAATTGCAAGTGCATGCACACGCACAATATCCCTAATTTTCGGTCCTGGAGATTTTGCTGCAAATATGGGGATGCAGGTTTTGAATATCGGTGAGAATCCCGTCAATTATCCAGGCGAAGATGCTTATCACCACGTCTTGTTCTCAATACTCACTGCGGCACGAGCAAATGGCTTATTAGCAATTGATGGTCCATTTAGTGACCTCGGCAATGAGTCTGGGCTAAAACTTAGGTCCCAGTTATCAGCTTCAATTGGCTACGACGGAAAGTGGGTGATTCACCCATCACAAATTGAGCTTGTAAATTCAATTTTTACACCCTCTCAAGAGGTTTTTGAAAAATCTTGCAAAATTATGGCGCACTTTAATCAATCTGCTGGATCAGAAAAGTCCGCTGGTGCTTTTCTCTATGAAGGTAAAATGATTGATGAGGCAACAAGGAAAATGGCTGAAATGATTTATTCAAAAGGTATCGCTGCTGGTTTGAAGCTTCCAATGAATGGAGATAATAATGGCTAAACACAAAGCTGTACTAGGTAGATTTTATGAGGATTTTGTTGTTGGAGATTCATATGAGCATCCTTTCGGCCGTACTATAAGTGAGACCGACTGCACATGGTTCACGCAATTAACTTGTAATACTAATCAAAATCATTTTAACGCTCATCTTGCTCTATCCAATCCCGTCTCAAACGGAAAGATTATTGTTAATTCTGGTCTCACCGTTGCAATTATTCTAGGAATCTCTGTCATTGATATGAGTCAAAATGCAGTGGCTAACCTGGGCTGGACAGATATTAAACTTACCCACCCGGTTTATGTTGGAGATACTTTGTATGCAGAGAGTATTTGTACAGATGTCCGCGAGTCCGCCTCTAAACCAGATATGGGAATAATTTCGATGTTCACCAGAGGGTTAAACCAAGATGGTGTCGAAATTGTGACTTGGTTCAGAAGTGTCATGATCCCAAAGAGAGCCTCTGGGATTGGTCAGAATTATTTCCCTACTCCAAAATCTGGCCCGATCGAAGAGCGAATGTCATAAATATGGCCTCCGAACTACCGATTCTTTCTGGTTTAAGAGTTATTGAGGGTTCGGCTTTTGTGGCCGCTCCCCTGGGCGGCCTCACGTTGGCTCAACTGGGTGCAGAAGTAATTCGCTTTGACCCTCTCGGAGGAGGACTTGATTTCAATCGTTGGCCAATAACGAAGTCCCAGGCATCACTCTTTTGGGCTGGCTTAAACCGTTCAAAGAAATCAATCCAAGTGGACATGAAAAACGAAAAAGGCAGAGAATTAATCTCTGACCTGATAGCAGCGCCTGGTGAAGGTTCTGGGATATTTCTAACTAATCTCACTTCTAATGATCAGCTGAGTTATGAAGAACTTCGCAAGAAAAGAGCTGATGTTATTGTGATTTCGGTGACCGGTAATTTTGACGGCTCAAGTGAAGTTGATTACACAGTTCACCCTGCTTTTGGTTATCCAGTGATCACAGGACCAAAGAATTCCAATTTTCCGACCAATAGTGTTTTACCAACCTGGGATTTGATACTGGGAAATCTTGTTGCAATTGCAATTTTGGCTGCTGAGCGGAAAAGACGATTCACAGGTGAAGGTGAATTAGTGTCAATCGCTCTCTCAGATGTTGCACTTTCTGTAGTTGGCGCCCTTGGCCGTCTTTCTCAAGCCTATATTGGGGAAGAAACGATTGCTCAAGATGGTAATTATCTCTACGGATCATTTGGTAGGAATTTTCTAACAGCAGATAATAAGCAAATCATGATAGTTGGTTTGACTTCTAGGCAATGGAATTCTCTCAAGCTTGCACTGGATATAGAAGGTTCTTTAGCAGAACTTGAAAAGATTACTTCAGCAGATTTTAAGAATGAAGGTCAACGATATCTACATAGAGAATCAATAGCACAAATCATTGAGAAAGTTGTGTCCTCTAAGAACTTGGGGGAATTAATCCCTCTTTTTGTAACACATAAAGTGAGTTGGTCCAAGTATCAAAGTTTTGAGGAACTACTCAAGAATGACCCAAGGGCTTCAAAACAGAATCCAATTTTCTCTCTCCAAGATCAGCCTGGAATTGGCCTTACCCCCAACATTACTTCTCCAATGAGATTCAAATTTAGCCGCAACCTAGGGCCAGAGGTTGCTCCAAACTTTGGAGAACACACGGAAGAGATTCTAAGGGAGATTCTCAATCTGACTCCTGAAGAACTTAACAAGTTAGCCGATGAAAAAATCATAAAGAGAAACAATAGGAGGTAGACAGTGCATACCAAAGTAAAGATGCCACGAGTTGGAGAAAATGTGAATTCTGCTTTTGTAGTCGACATTAAAGTCCATCCAGGACAAGACATTCACATCGGTGAAACTTTGATATCAGTTGAGACTGATAAGGCTACCGTTGATATTGAATCTCCAGTTGCAGGCAAAGTTATAGAACTTTTAGTAAAATTAGATGACGAGATTGAACCCGGAACACCATATATAAGTATTGAAACGCCATAAAGTGAAATTCGTGGTCACTGGCGCTGCCAGTGGAATTGGCAAGGCCACAGCTCTGAAACTTCTTAGTTCTGGTCACGATCTCATTGTCGTTGACCTGCCTGATAGCAATTTTGATTTCTTGTCTAACACAAAAGTGGAAATAGTCTATGCAGATGTCTCTAAACAAAATGATAGAAACCTAATAATTGCAGCTTCAATTGGTGTGAACGGTTTGGTCAATGCTGCTGGAAAAATTGAAACAAAAAATGTTTTAGATTATTCAATCGCTGATATTAGGGACCTCTTCTCAATAAATTTTGAATCTGTCTGGGATTTAACTTCCAATATTGGTGCGATGATGCCGGCGGGCAGTTCAATTGTAAATATAAGTTCTGCAGGAGCAAAAGTGGTAACCAACTCTAATGTGGGTCCCTACGCAGCGACTAAGGCAGCGGTTTTAAGCTTGACCCGAACATTTGCTTTCGAATTTGCAAAAAGAGGTGTAAGGGTCAATGCAATTTGCCCAGGTCTCATCGAAACCCCTATGCAAACTAAAGTAAGTGAGCGGCTAGCAAAAGAACAAAACTTACCTATTGAAGACATTATTCAGAAGAGAGTGGAATTGATTCCCCTCAATCGCTTTGGAACTGCCACAGAATGCGCTGACTTAATAACTTTTCTGCTGTCATCAGAATCAAGCTATATGACAGGGCAGGCAATCAATATTAGTGGTGGTTGGATTACTTCATAAACTTAGCTTTGTGGAGTTCTTGAGACACAAATTTCCATAGAACTGGGTTTGACTGTTGATTTGCAGTTGTTAACCCCGCCCAAACAGTACTTACTCGTAGCATATCTGAGGCAGATCTATTCTCATACTGAGATAGTACAACTCCGGCCAGAAAAGAGTCTCCAGCACCAGTTGAATCTGCAACATTGATTTCCATTGCTGAAATTGTGAATTCTTTGTTATCTTGAAAGAGTTTAGAGCCATTCCCCCCATCTGTAATAATAACTTTAGAAAATTTTGCTTTGAATTTATTTATAATTTCAGGATGTTCTACTTCACTACTTGAAACTACCAAAATATCGCCTGTTAATTCATGCTGACTCTGAAGAGAGTTTGAACCGATGATCACTGTGCATTTCTCACGTACTTCCTGAAGCATTGGAAAGAATGCGTCTAGCCAAAATGGCCAAACGACAATGTCTCCCGGAGCAAATGGAATCGATGCAGATGATATTTCTGCAAGTAAATTTTTTTCCATTCCAATCATTGTTCTCTCACCAGATTCTTCGACAAGAATGGTCACATGCGGTGAAGGAGTATCAAAAGTTTCAATATACTCAGCTGAAAGGCCACTTTCTGAAATAGCTTTCATTAGATTCAATCCTTCTGAATCATTCCCAACATACCCGACAAGATTAACTGGAAGGTTTGCACTGCAGATGCCAGAAGCAAGGTTGAATCCTTGCCCTCCAGGTCTTTCTTGATGAGAGCTCGCATGGACAAATCTTCCAGAGGTCGGAATGTGGGGTACATAAAGAACTGTATCCCAGGCAATAGGACCTATCACCCAAATATTAGCTGAATTCATATAAGGACTCTATTGCAGACTTGTTCTACTTATAGGCAATCACTGCTAATTTTGACCTATGTCCGCAAGACAAGTACCAAGTAATTTACTGGGAAGCTCACTCGGAGAAAATGGATTTATTGGCACTTTTGATAGTGATCTCTCTAAAAAGGAAATTTCAGAGTTTATAGCTAAGGCTTTAGAGACTATCGATTTCAGTGGTAAGAAAATTACTCTTGTTATACCCGATGGAACACGCTCGTGTCCCCTACCGTTAATTTTACCAATTTTTTATGATGCAATATCTCCCACAGCAAAATCTTTATCTGCCCTGATTGCACTAGGTACACATGCTCCCATGTCTCTTGAAGCAATCGATAAATTTTTGGCGGGTGAAAATCAATCATCTATTCAAAAATATCCGAAGATGAAAGTTTTTAATCATGAGTGGTGGGATCCTTCAACCTTTGCACATCTAGGAGTAATAACCGCAGAAGAAATCTCAGAAATCTCATTGGGAGAAATAACTTCTGAGGTTCCCATATCAATCAATAGATTAATCACCGAATCCGATTTAGTCATAATCATTGGTCCCGTTTTCCCACACGAAGTGGTGGGCTTCAGTGGCGGAGCAAAATACTTGTTCCCAGGTGTTTCTGGTCAAGAAATGATTGATTCCTCTCATTGGCTTGGAGCAATAATTTCTAGTGCAGAAATTATTGGTACTTTGGGGGTTACCCCAGTGCGTGAAATGATCAATCTAGCTGCCAGCAAAATAGAAGTACCGCTACTTGCTCTTTGTCTTGTTGTAGAAACTGGTTCTAGCACAATTTCATCTCTATCATTTGGTGCTCCGCACACTGCTTGGGAGTATGCCTCGGCGGTATCGGCGAAGAAACACATTAGATTTCTAGACAAACCAATGAAACGCGTAGTCTCAATAATTCCATTGAGATATCAAGATATTTGGACAGCTGCAAAAGGTATGTACAAAGTGGAACCAATCATTCAAGATGGTGGCGAAGTAATTCTCTTTGCTCCCCACATAGACGAGTTTTCAATTACACATAAGGAGCTTGAAGATATTGGGTACCATTGCCGAGAGTACTTCTCATCTCAAATGGAAAAGTTTGAAGGAGTGTCAAAAACCTTGATGGCACATTCCTCGCATCTAAGGGGGGCAGGAAGTTTTTCTCCAGCAAAGGGAGAACAGTGCCGAATCACGGTAACACTTTCCACGGGAATCTCGAAGAATAGAACAGAATCTATGAACCTGAAATATCTTGATCCCTCTGTGTTCTTTCTTTCGGATTATGAAAATGACTCAGAGACATTAATTAATGAAAATGCAGGTGAAATTCTCTACCGATTAAAGTAATTGAAACGAGCACTTAAATGACTCTCGGGTGAGAAGATAAAAATCTTGTAGCTTTTGAAGTACTTCAAGGGAAAAAGGAAAGAATCCCGTTATTTATGAACTTAAGCCTTATGGCCGCCGAATTTACTCCGCATTGCACTGAGTACTCGATTAGCAAATTCATCATTGTCCCGGGAAGCAAATCGTGAATATAAAGCAGCACTCAAGACGTATGCCGGGACTCCAGATTCAAGGGCTGCTTCAACTGCCCAACGCCCTTCACCACTGTCACTCACGGATGATGAATACTCAAGAAGTTGGGGACTCTCTTGTAGTGATTGCGCAGTCAAATCCAAAAGCCAAGACTCTATAACGCTACCTCTCCGCCAGAGTTGAGTTATTTCTGGAATATCAAATTGATAAGGGTGTGCCATATCATCGGCAGCTTCGAAAATCGCCAGTCCTTCTGCAATTGCCGCCATCATCCCGTACTCAATACCGTTATGAATCATCTTCACAAAGTGACCAGCTCCATGGGGGCCACAATGGAGATAGCCATATTCGCTCTGTGATGGAACACCAGTACGCCCTACTGTTCGTTCAACAGAATCAATACCAGGTGACAGTGCCTTAAGAATTGGTTCAAGTTTATTGATAACTTCCTTTTCACCACCAATCATCAAGCTATAGCCTCGTGTGAGGCCATGAACTCCACCACTAGTGCCAATATCTACAAAATTAATTCCATGTGTAGCCAATTTTGTTGCGCGGACTGAGTCATCCTTGTAATAGCTATTCCCACCATCAATTATTGTGTCGCCGCGTGAAAGTAGTTTTGATAATTCATCAATAGTTGCATTCACTTCTGAAGATGGAACCATAATCCACACAGTGCGCGGAGTTGTCAGTTTGGAAACAAAATCTGGCAAATTTGATGAGGCAATTGATCCTTCAGCAGCTAAATGCTTTATCGCCTCTGGAGAGTGGTCATAAACTACAGAGGAAATTTCGTGCTGAGACAGGCGGCGGACAATATTGGCGCCCATACGGCCAAGACCAATCATGCCGAAATGAATTGAATTCACTTGGCCCCCATTTCTGCAACATTTACGGACACCATTCTAGTGCTACCAAAGGTTCTGGGTAAGAACATAGTTATCTATGCCTTTAACTTCTCTACGATTAATTTCACAGCAATCTCTGGGCCCACGCTTATGTCAATTATTAGAGAGGCAATTCTGCGATATCTTGGGTCACGCCGCTCAAAGCGTTCGCGGATAACTTCCGATGGATTCTCAACTAATCCTTGGCGGCCAACACCTGTCGTTCCTGCATTTTTCATTAGATTCTCAAGCGGTGAATATAGATAGACTGTGAATTCATTTTCTAAGGCATCTATTAAATCTAAATTATCGGCAATCGATGCTGCTGCTCCAGCAATCAATGGAGTTGGTCGAGTTAGAATATCGTTAAGGTAATCTGATTCGAGAGTATGTAAAGTTGGAATATCTAACTGAGATAATTGCTTGATAGATAATGAGGCCAATTTAGATATCTCAAAATCATTATCAATGTATTCCCAGGCAAGAATCTCTGCCAACAATTTACCCACAGTTGATTTACCAACACCCATTGCTCCAACAAGAATGACTCTGCAATCAGGAATTTCATTAAGATTTTTTGTATTCAAGAAATTCCTTCCTTAATGCTGGTGGCGGGTGAAGGATTTGAACCTTCGAAGGCAGAGCCGGGGGATTTACAGTCCCCTCCCATTGGCCGCTCGGGCAACCCGCCAAGGTCGAACAAGTACTGCGGCAATTATGGATAATGCGAATGGTAAGGATACCTTAGCCTTGTAGTCACACAAACCGCCTTTTTAACCAGCGAAGGAGTCCTCACCATGGCAGCAGATGCAAGCTTTGACGTTACCTCCAAGATCGACCGTATGGAGCTCGACAACGCCATAAATCAAGCTATCCGTGAGATTGATACTCGCTTCGATTTCAAAAACACCGGCTCAAAAATTGAACTTGAGGGAGAAAAGGTTTTGATTGAAGCCGATACTGAAGAGCGCGCAAAAGCAGCACTCGATGTTGTCAAAGACAAGATGATTAAGCGTGGAGTTTCACTCAAGCACTTAGATGCTGGTGCTCCGCAGCTCAGTGGCAAAATCTACAAAATTGCAGCGCCTCTAAAAGAAGGTATCTCAACAGAGAATGCAAAGAAAATTGCAAAGCTTGTTCGTGATGACGGCCCAAAGTCAGTCAAGACTCAGATTCAAGGTGATGAATTGCGCGTAACTTCAAAGAGTCGTGATGATCTACAAGCAACTATGGCCATGATCAAAGATGGTGGCTGGGATTTCGCAGTTCAATTTACGAACTTTAGATAATTGAGTAAATACCGGCTCGGCCTCGTTTTTGGCGTAAGTGCCTATTTCGTATGGGGTTTTCTACCAATTTATTGGAAGCATATTGAAAATGCCTCTTCCTTTGAAATTCTTGCTAACCGGAGTATTTGGTCGCTAGTTGTTTGTACTCTCTTGCTAACACTTCGTAAAGAATTAAGAAGTACGTTCTTAATCATAAAATCTAAGCGTATGTTTTCGATCTTAGCAATTTCCTCTGGACTATTAACAATAAATTGGGGAGTTTTTATCTGGGCTGTGGGTGCTGGGCGGGTTGTCGAGAGTGCCTTGGGTTACTACATAACACCCTTACTCAACGTTCTGTTTGGTATTTTCGTTTTTAAGGAGTCGCTTCGAACTTTACAATGGCTAGCAGTGGCTTTTGGGGCTACATCATTGCTAATTCTTACCATTGAGTATCAACACTTACCTTGGATTTCCATTTCATTGGCACTTTCATGGGGAACTTATAGCTTAGTCAAGAAAATGATTAATCTCGGAGCCCTTGAATCCCTCGCTATTGAAACTTTGATTGCCTTCACCCCGAGTTTGCTGTTTCTTTTCTATATCGAGGGTAAGGGGACTGCACAGTTCGGGCAAGGAACTATAGTCACAACTTTGCTTTTCCTGGCAGGTGCGGCGACAGTAATTCCACTATTACTTTTCAATGGGGCAATAGTTCGACTGCCACTTTCTACCTTAGGATTGCTGCAATACATAACACCGACAATTTTTTTCTTACTAGGCGTATTCCTGTTTAACGAAGATATGTCAATTGGAAAAGTTTTGGGATTTGCTTTTATCTGGGCCGCATTGATTTTTCTTGGAATCGATTTGGTTAAATCAAACCGGAGTTCCGACCTAATTAAGCAGAACGGTCGATAACCGCATCACACAGTGACATCAGTGCACCTGTGGCATCACACACAGGGAGTGGACCAAGAGCCGTTCTAGCCTCTTTTGCAATCTGAAATAACTGTTCACGCGATTCACCCAAAGCTTTGTGGTTGCGCAATGAACTTAACACTTGCTGAACAGTGTCTTCATCTTCGATCGGGCCCGATAAAAGCTGCTGCAATTCGTGATCAGATGAATCAGTTGATTTCATAACATTAAGAGTGACAAGTGTGGGAACACCTTCTCGTAAATCTGTGCCAGGAGTTTTGCCTGATTGATTTGATTCGCTGGCAATATCAATAACATCATCGGCTAATTGGAATGCAACACCAATCTTTTCGCCAAATTTTGTCACTGTGTCTGTGATTTCTGCAGGTGCCCCAGAAATCATTCCACCATATCTGGCAGAGGCAGCAATAAGTGATCCTGTTTTATCTGCAACAACTTTTAAGTAATGCTCAAGTGGATCTTGTCCTGGGTTTGGCCCCTGAGTTTCCATAATTTGGCCAATAACCAAGCGCTCGAATGTGCGGGCCTGTAAACGCACTGCCTCTGGTCCAAGGTCAGCCAATAAATCAGAGGACTTTGCAAAGAGGAAATCACCGGTCAAGATTGCAATGGTGTTTCCCCATCGCTTGTTTGCACTTTCCACCCCGCGACGCAGTGGTGCATCATCCATAACATCATCATGATAAAGGGTGGCTAAGTGTGTTATTTCGCACGCAACTGCTGCTGCAATAACTCCTTGACGTGTTGAATCGCCAAATTGAGCAGTTAATAGTGTGAGAAGTGGACGCAAGCGCTTACCACCAGCTGCAACTAGGTGGTGGGCAGTCTC
>Ga0209191_1000652_pt1 | contig 26057 bp, 10 predicted proteins | sample S_130626_EF_Meta_FD_187320 | JGI IMG/M metagenome (GOLD analysis project Ga0209191, IMG submission 187320) | Freshwater microbial communities from Lake Simoncouche, Canada to study carbon cycling - S_130626_EF_MetaG (SPAdes) (version 2) | ecosystem: Environmental > Aquatic > Freshwater > Lake ...
ATGTTCTAAAAATTTAGTCATTAATTGTACTTCAATACCAGGGTAAGCAGTTTCTAAGTAAAGACCAAGTGCTTGATTAGCAATGTATCCAAAAGAATCTGAGTGATTATCATTGGTTTGCATTATTGCATGATAATGATTTCCAAATCCTGAACGCATAAGATTATCAAAGAAAATTTTATGTTCAAATAAATAAGTATTAAACGCTTCTTTGTTGTCCATGTTTTGAGGAAGTTTATGTCCACCTCTAGTAGTGTAACCACTCCAACCGTCCATAGAATCTCCTAAATCACAAATATAAATATCCTCAAAAGTTCCTACAAGTTCTACAGTTTCAAGAATCTTAGTATAAACTTGAGTTAGACGTTCTCTAAAGACTTCTCTATTGTAGACGTTGTCATACATAGCATCTGCTTTAGTCATAGCTCCTATGTGTTTGTCGCTTAAGTAAACGAATAAAGCTTTTTTATTTGACTCTTGTTGTACTACTATGTAGGGAACAATGTTTTCTGTTACTAGAACAGTAGAAAGATCGTTTAATAAATCTTCGTGAGTAAGTTCTCCTGTTTTCTTTTGAACAAACATAGCAGATACTAACCATCCGTTTGATTTTTCTTTACTCCAATACTGGGAAAGTTTCCAAATAGACTCGTCTACTTTGTGAATGTCAATAATTTCTTGAGGAGATCTAGGCTCATCAGAAAGTACAGAAGAAACTTCTAAAGTTCCTTTGTCTATATTTTCTTTGTAAGATGAGTCTCTGGTTTTGTTTAGGTTTGGTTTATAAGTCATTTTAGAATTTCTAGTTCCTTTAGATACTCTTTTTAAGTCTCTTACGGCTTTAGATCTTTGTAAATCGTTAAGTTCAGGCCTAAAGTTAAAGCGATTAGCTATACTTAAAGCGGTTTCTTCTGTTTCAGGATTAAGAAGATAGTGGCGAATAATTGATTCTCTTGGAGACATATTAAAAGATTAATCCAATTGTTAAAAAAGTTAAAGCAATACAAGTGTACCTGTAAAGTTTAATAAAATAGTTTTTATCATCAATGACTGTGTTTAGTCTGATGATTTCTTTTTTAGAATCTTTTACTTGAAGTTGAAGATTTGGAACAACACTGTCTTTATACAAAGAAAGTTGGAGACTATCCAACTTTACTGTATTTTTTAAGTATTGTAATCTTTCTCTAGCTGAAATTCCCTTGAGGAATTCGTTATTCAATTCCTTGATTGGTAAGCTGTCTAGACTTTGAGAGTAGCAACTTTGTGCCATCCAAAGGAGGCATAGTGTCAATAATGGTTTTAAGTGTGTCATACTTCCACTGGGTTTTATAATAAAGGGTTAGTTGTTGTTTCTTGAGCAAATCTAATGAATCTATTTTAAAAATCAAAGCATTTGTTGTTTTTTCTAAAGAATCAAGATGTTTTAAGAAGATTACAGAAGTTTTCTCCTCTTCACTAGAGGTTTTATTGCCTGAACAATACTTGATTGAAATAAGAGCTATTGCAATCAATAATAGAGTCCATACGTTAGTATACACTCTAGTGGTTAGAATTTTTAAAAGTTTTAAAAGTATCACGGTAATGAGTCTAAATTATTTTTATCGCAGTCTATACAAAGAAATACACTATCATTAAAATCATCACAACAAGGTTTGGTTGAACCACACCCAAATAAAGAAAAAATAAAGATTAAAATGATTAATCTCATACAGATTTGTGTTGATCTATTTTATTTAAGATAATTGTTAAAAGCTCATTTTTTATTAAGCCAGCTCTTTCTGCATTTTTAAGAGCAGACATAAGCTGAAAAAGAATAAATGGAGCACAGATAGTTTCGCTTAACCAAGAAGTTCCTTGAAAGCCCTTCTCAATCATCAAAACCCCAGTAAGCATAAATACCCAAACAATAAGTGTTTGAATTATTCTAACAGCTTTGAAAGTTTTAAATCCTTCAGTTTTAATTCCTCCCCATATTCCGAAGAGTCCATCAATACTTATAACAGCGACTAAAGCTAAGTATTGTTCTGCATTATCTGCAGTTAAGTGCATAAAGTAGCTTCCAATAAAAGCAAAAAAAGTAGTAGTTATATAAAGTATTGATGATGTCTTCATTCTATTTTTAAAATTATAATACAGAGTCTAAAAAAAACAAGTAAGGTTCGCCTAAGTCACTATGTATTGCTAGATCATCTAGTAAATAGTAAACAGGAGTACTTTTGTAAGTACCGACTACATACATTGTATAATGTAATGTTTGTTCGTTTGGAAAACCAAAACGTGAATCTATCGCATCCATGTAACTATCTGCATCTGCTTGGTCAATAAATTTCCAACCTAAAACTTCTATAATCATAATGTATAATATGTTTGTTGATTTGCGTAAACTGCAGCAGTTAATGTAGCGTTTGTAACGTTTGTACTATTTTGAAAAATAACTTCTTCTAAATAATATCCATCCCAGACAAATCCACCAATTAATCCATATCCACCAAAATTAACAACACCTCCTGTGCTATTAGGAGTCCAATTTGTATAATGAGCAATTGCTCCTGTTTTAGCACTTAATTGAGTGTATGCATCTCCTCTTGTAGTAATAGTTTGAGTTGCATTATTTACTTTATTTAAACTACTTGACATTATTCCATAAGCACTTGATGCTGAACCACTTGATGCAACAAATGCAAATACACTAGTAGAACTAAAGAAAAGAATGTTATCTTGTGCTGCACTTTCACGATAAACCATGTGAGATGAATAGTTTATGTTATCTGTAAACCAAGCACTACTTTGTTGTAACGTATGATTCAAGTTATTTAAACGTATTGCAGTTTTACCATTTGTGGTAAAAATAACATTTGAGGCATTCATAATATGAGGCTGCCTTACCGCAATAGTTGTTTGACGATTTCTATTGTTTCCCGTTTGGTCATAAACGGTAACAATATGAGCAATAGAACCACTAGAAAATGAAATAATTGATGCAGTATCTACAGCATCTAAAACAAATCCAATATCTTGTTCAGCATTATCACTTGCACGTCTTATACGGATACAAGATCCTGTATAAGCACTATTTAATTTACGTAAAGAAAAAGCAGCAAAAGGCGTAACAGAATTAGCAGCATATATGTCAAACAAGTAGCCACTAGCTCCCTGAGACTTTGGTAATAATCTATTTATACCGATACCAGGTGAGTACGCTAACATATTAGTATGCTATTACACTACCAGAACTGATAGTAAAACCTGTAATCCAACCTGCACCAGGAAGATAAGCACCTTGTTTGAAAGTCACACCTGACATACCATTCTTAGTTAGGTAAGAAACTCCTCCTACAGAAAATTCAGTAAATACTGTGTCTTCTTGTACTACAAGAGCATGCCAATTTAAGTTAGTATAAGTACCTGTAGTGTATCTTTTAAAGCCTGAAGTTCCTACAGATAATCCTACAGCATCTTTAATGCGGTCTAGGAATTTTACTTGTTTTTTAAACAGTTCGTTGTTTTCGTTACTCATAATATTTATTGTTAGTTAAGCGACTTGCTTAGATGATAGTTATTGTGTTACAAAAATAATTTAATAAAAAATAAAGTCAAGGGTTAATTATTCAATGTCATCAGCCATTTCTTCTAAATCTTGTCCTTTTCTTTTCCAGAAAGGAGTAGGTAAAAGATCTATTGAGAAGTTTTTCTTAGGCTTAGAAGTTCTAATATTTTGAGCAGCTTGCATAGCGTTCTGTTGTGCCTCCTGTAATTTTTTAAATAAAGGAGTAACGTCTTCATTACGTTTTTGAGCTAATAAAATTTCTCTTTTAATTTCTAAAACTTCTTTTTTGTATTGTTTTTGAATTTGTCCCATAGGAGTTCTAGAAGGTCTTTCTTTTACTCCCTTATGCCCTTCAGTAAACTCAGTTGTTAACTGTTTAGTATAAGTCTTAGGTGTAAAAACATTAAACTTTCTATTATCATACTCCATAGTAGTATTATCAATAGATGCACCTGCAGCACCTAATATTTTAAGACCTAGGACTTGTATACCTGGTTTACCTGCCATTAAAGGATGCGTTCTATCCCAATCAATTTTAGTAGAATTTGGTTTATACTTGTAGTAAGGGTCTGTAGTCCATAAATCTGAATCAAGCCAATTAGAAATTACACTTGAAGGCCCTCCAATTATAGATCCGATTCTTTCCAGGACTGAAACATTATTTGCTCTTTCTTGGTAGTGGGTATTTAAAAATTCGTTCATTCCCCACATAGTAAATACACCTTCTACCTCTGAAAGAATACTTTTTAAATAAAAACATACATGATCTTTCCAGTCAGCAACTCCATCATCTTCACAATTTCCAATTGAAGACATAGCTTTAATCATATTTGCTAAAACAATGTAACCTGCATAAGATTTTCCAAGTTGAAGTATACCTGCTTTATCATGATTTGATATTCCTGCAAAACTTTGAGTACTGTAAAGATCTCTCATTACATTAAAGACTGCTTTATGAGCTCCTACAGTTCTAATACCTGCTCCATAATGAATACTATCTCCCCCCCATGTAACTTTAATGTGCTGTATCAAAAATCTTTTCATCCAAAGAGCCATTTTAGCAGCAGCATATTTAACTAATTCAGGTTGTGCAATATCGTCATAAGCACCTTGAGACCTAACGTTAGCGTCTTTAATCTCTCTTCTTATGTGAGTAATGAAGTCTGCACTTACATCTACATCATCTCTTAGGGTAATTACTCCATTTTTTTGAGTAAATGCTTCTTTAAGGGGAATAGTTTGCGTAGAACCTTTGAGAGGAACTCTATGTTTATTAAGAAATGCAAATACAATGTTTGCAGCAATATCAAACTCTGAGTAAGCTCTTATTGAAGCAATAGATTTCCATAACTTTCCATATTTTCTCCACCCTACATTAGAGACATTTTGAGCATCATTGAAAGGATTGTGTTGTAGTCCTGCAAAATAATCTACTAACTGAAGTTTAAGCGAACTTTTGCCAAATTGAGCAAACTCTGTAAAATATTCTTTACTTAATCCGAGAGTATCCATATGAGCTTTTGCAAAGTCATTTTTACTTAGACCGTTAAATTGCATTTGAGTCCAACTTGTAAAATATCCATTAAACCAGTTTTTAACTACAGATTTAACATTTAACCCAAGTACTGCACTTCCTGCTGTTCTAGATACTCCTGTAGCAACACTAGCAACAAGTTTACCTCCAATAGAATTTATTTTGTTCCTAGCTCTTCCGTAAACAACTCTATCCATCATATTTTGGATAAGTTTAGAACGGGTACTTTCAGAACCTGACAATTGATTCAGTACTTCTTCTGTACTTAATAAACTAGATTGATATTTTCTGATAGTTTTAAACTTAACTGCAGAAGCCGCATAAGAACTCATTGCAGCCATAATATCATAAGATTGTTCTTCTATAGGAAGAGCTCTACTATAACGTAGGAATAATCTTCTTGCTGACTTATCTAAGTTGTTTCCAAATACGTCTGCTTGATCTGCAATACCTTCTGATTCAGCACCAGGATCATTCTCAGTATTAAAAGTTAAAACATTCTTAAGTTTTGCAAATCTTTGTTTAATTGGATTAGATCTAAATGTATCTAATCGAATTTCTCCCATTGATTTTTCTAAAGCAGGAATTTTATCATAAAGTTTATCTCTTGTATAAATCCCTTCTTGAGTTTCATAATGTGCATCTCTTACTTCGCCTAGTAAAACTTTTTGAGTAGGACTTAACTTGTCATAATCAGAGTTATAGTAAGCACCTGCAGTAATTTCTTTAAAGTTAACTTCTCCTGGTTTGTAATTAGGGTTTTTAAACTTAGGATTTACTTTAGCCTTAAACCAATAAAAAGAAGGTTGTTCTTTAAGAATATAGTTAGGGTTTTTAGGAACTGTTACTCTCCACATAAAGATAGGCTCCATAACAGTGTTCATTTCTTCAGTCTCTTTGTTCCAACGAACTTTAGCTATGTGATTATCTATGTACCATGGAGTCTTTTTAAACCTTTCTTCTACTTGTTTTTCAATAGAAAATGTATCAAGTCCAGGAGTATCACTAATTACTTGGGTTCTAATGGCAGCTTGAATAGCTTCTACTGTATCTTTATAATGTTCAGTAGGTACAGAAGTCTGCAAATCTTCTAAATCTTGTAATAAATCAAAGAATTTTTGTTTTTCTGCAAGACTTAAATCTGATTTTTTAACACTTTTCTTAGCAACTTCAATAGCTTCTTCTTTTAATTTAAGAGTACGAGCAAATTCAGGAGTAATGTCTCTAGCATCGTATTGATTGTTTTTGTCTTTACGGCCTCTTAAAGCGTTAAAAATCTCCTTGTAAAGTTGATCTACTTGTGTATTTGTAGACTTTCCTAGCAGTTTGTGTATTTCGTTTAAAACAGTTTCTCTTTCTGTGTAGAATTGTTCTGAGTAAACAGTACGACTATAAACAGAAGTCCAGTTATTGTAAGTTTTTATAACTGCATCTTTTCCTGCTTCAGTAGTTGCATTAGCTACATTAGTATCTCGGATTAATTTGCGTTTAGCAAGTTCTCTTTCATAAGTTCCTTTTGCTTCTTCAGAGATTTCATAAACAATAGCAACTTCTTCTCTTCTAGCTTCTTTCCATTCAATAATAGCTTCTGCTATTTCTCTCTCTTCCCCTGTCTTAAGGTCGCCTAAATCATCATATAAGCGTTCTAAGTCATAAAGTTCTTTATTAGCAAGTTTAAGGCGATAAATGGTTTGGTCAGAGTTTGCATCATCTTCCATTACCAAAGTTTCATGCAAAGCGGAAATCAGATCAAACTTCTCTTGTCTTATAGCACGTACTTTTTCTGGTAGAAGTTTTTGAAGTTCATAATAATCGTCAGTAAAAGGTCTTTCAGTATATTGTTCGTAGAGACGTTTTAATTCATCTTCTGCTTCATTTCTCTTGTCCTCTTCTTGAGAAGTAGAAATAATATAATGTAGTTCGGTAAATTTATTCTGAAGTTCTTGAATCTTTGCAGGAGTATTTAGTACTAATACTTGTTTTGTTTTTACAAGTTCACCGTCAATAACTTCGTATTCGTAACTTTTTCTATAATAAGGTTCAAAAAACTTCTTGACATCTATAAAAGTACCTGCAAAGTTTCCTTCTACCTGCATCATCTTTGTCATTAGATTTTGCCAAGTATTAGCTACAGGAATTAATTCAGCCCTAGACTCATCAATTATGTCACTAATAAAATTACCAACAATATTTACTGCAGGATCATTACTTGTTATGTTAGTGTCTCCCCACTGAAGTCCTTGAGGTAACCAAGTAGTATTTACTTTTTCTTTAAAAAATTTAATTATATTCTCTTCTGTAGCTAAGATTGCATCTCTTTCTTTTTCTAATTTTTTAATTTTTTTAGTAAAATTACCGTTAGTATTTAATTTAGTTAGCCTGTCTATTTCTTCGTTAAAACTGTTCCTAAGTTTATCAGTCGATTGTTTAAAGTTTTCTGCAAGAATCTTAGCTACAGGTTGTTCAATTCTTTCTAAGTGAGATTTTTTAATTTGAGTAATAGCAGCATTTATACTGTAGGCATTTGCTAAAAATCCTATTTCTTTAGTTTGTTTTTTCTCTTCAGCACTTGTAGGAAGTCTTGTTCCTACTTTAAACAATTTTTGTAATTCATTAAAATAAGCCTCAAATGCTAAAGCTTGTTTATAGCTGTTGTGGAAGATTGAAAGTTGTTTTGCTATAGGTAACTTGTTTTCCTCTTCAATACCCTTCATATTAGCCTCTAAACGGCTTAAATAGAATGCTCCATACTGATAGAATTCAGCTAACTCTAATACAGCTTCAGCAACGTCTTCTGCTGTAATAATATCACCTATTCTACTTAAAGCTTTTTTAGCTGTATCTAAAGCTATACTATCTACATTTAAGAATTTGTTTGTGAAGAGTAGTTTTCTAAATTCTTCTATGTCAATTTTAGATGTAAGGTCTTTTAGTTTAGTTCCCCAGTCTGTGTAATCTGTTGTTCCTTCAGGTGTTTTGATTTGCGAAATCAGTAAATCTCTTTGACTTTCATTAAGAATACGAGAGTACATAAACTCTCCTATTGCATCTTCAGTTTCTTGGTTTTTAAATTTGTCAAACTTAGTTTCAGTACCTCCTAAAATATTAGCTAAGTCAGCAATGGTAGTTACTTTGCTTAAGTTAGCTTTCTTACCTAACATATTGTTAAGCAAGTTATTAAACCAGTTTTTTATCTTTTGGTAAAGAGATTCGCTTTCTTTATATTCACCAGCTGCTTCATAAACATCTACTGACTGTCTTCCTAACTCTGTTACAATAGCTTCTTCCCAGAATAAGTCTGTTCCTATATACTCAGGATATAGTTCTTCTACGTGAGCCTGTGAAGATATGTGAGGAGCTAATTGATGAAGTCTTATTACATCTTCTCTAAGTTGTACAAATAGTTCAGGATTTGATTGTTTAATCATCCTCACTACTATGTGACCAAACTCATGCCAAGGAGTCTCACTATTAACTAAAGAAGGATTGATAAGAATTTTACCTGAGTTTAAATCTACTTTACCAGGGGTATCTATTGATGTATCCCATTCCCAAGTAACTACAGGAAATCTTTCAGCAAGTTTATTAAGAACTTTTGCTTGACTTTGAGTAGTAGACCTTGAAGTCCATCTCATTAATTGTATTCTAGAATCAAACACTGAATTGTCTAAAGGAAATATTTCTCCGTCTATAAGAGCTTCACTTGCACTTGCTAATTTTTCTAACATTGCTAAGCGTTCTTCTCGTGCGTTTTCTGCAATATTAAGAAGAGCAACCTCTGCTTCCATCTCTCTAGTTATCATAGCTTCATTCGCTTGATCTCTGTTTATTGCATCTGCAACTACATCAAGTAAAGCTCTAGAAGGATCATAAACAATAGAAGGAACACCGTCTATCTCCTTGTAATGAAAGGAAGGGTTAAGTATGTTAGAAAAGTAAGTTTTGTTTAATTGTCTAACGTAAGCACTTGCTACACCCTTAGGTTCTTTATCTTGTACATTTTCAGAAGGAAAAATACTAATAACATTTCCTTGTATTGTAAATGCTCCGTTATAGTTTAGGTTAGATTTTACATGTTCCCATACATAATCTTTTACTAGATTTCTATTAGAAACTGGATTACCTCCTAGCTTTAATGAAGTAGTTTTAAGTAAAAGATCTCTAAACTTATCTTCGTTTAATAAAGCACTAATAATAGCTTCTCTTGCACCAGGACGAGAGTACATTACATTTTCTGAAGGTTTGGAGACAAACTGTTTAAATCCTTCTATGTCTTTTTGGTTTCCTAGTATGTGGATTTGTTCTGGTTCAAATACTACATATTCATCATGATTCAAACCATCGTTAGTATTATCTATATAAGCATCATAATTTTTAGGCTTTTCTTTAATAAAAGAAGCTTCTACATAATCAACATATTTAGGATTATTTATATTTAATATTGCCCTAATAACATTATAAACTTTATCTTGCTCGTTTCTTTTTGTATAGTCTTCGGCAGTTTTAAAATCAGTAGTAAAAGAACTACCATACATACCATTAGGCCTAACAGTATTAAATTTATCAAATTTTTTATCAGTACCGTGATAAACAATATCTTTTACTTTACTATCAGGAAAAATAGTATCTAGGTATGCAGAGTATTGTTGAGGTGTTCCTATCTTAGCTAACTCTGGATTACTTTCAAATAATTCAGATACTCCTGATTTTATTGAAGTAGGTACATTATAGTATTTAGCAGGAACCTCTCCTTGGTATTTATCCCAAAGGTAATAAGCACCTTCAGGATAAACACTCTTAAGCGATTCAAATTTTCTTTTTATTTCAGGATCTGATAGATTTGGGCAAAACATAGTTAGTAGTTAAAGTAATACAAATATAATACAATTAGTAAAGATTGGATATTTAATTTTAGAAAGGAGGTAAGCACAAATCTTCTTTTTCTTTATTAGAATTTTCTACCTCTACAAAAGGATCTGCAACAACAGATGCAACTTTACTAGAGGATTGATAGTACCCTCCACTATTTGTTGTAATAGCATTTGCAATTCCTGTGCTAAAAGGTATACCAAATAAATCTAAGCTTCTTTCATTAATTAACCTCATAACTTCAGTAGTTTCTGAATTTACATTGTTTAAGAACTGTTTTGGTCCTTCAGGGTTATTTAATATAAAGTCTATAATATCTTGAGGCGTAACTTCTATTAGATTATTTGAAGAAAGTTCTTGAGCTATTACATCAATAGGAAGAGCATTTTTAGATACATAACGAACAAATCCTTTAATATCTTTAGTGCCTGATATATTTTTACCAATATAATCAGCTAAATCTTCTGGAGAGATTCTATTGTTCTTGAAATATCCGTAAATAATACCATCTTTAGTTCCTTCAATAGAAGCAAAATCAATCCCTTGTTTTGAAGCTTCTAAGTAACTAACAGCTAATTCAAAAATATTATCACTGTTTTCTGCAACAAATAAATCTATTTCAGAAGGCAGTAATCCTTCAGGAAACTGAGTAGGGTTAGAAACAAATACTCTAGGATTAAGTTTGATTTGATTAATAAGTTCAGCTTCTTTTTTACCTAGAGTTCCTTTTTTAGAAACAATTTGTTTAATACTTCTTAAATAACTTTCGTTTTCATTAAATTCTGTAGTAGTAGGTTCAGGAGTTATAACAGTTTCTTGTACAGTAACGGTACTAGGAACATTCTCTTCTACTGTTTTCTTTTTAGTAGGAGTAGCATTTTCTTGGTCTAAACGATAGTCTTTGAAGAATGCTAAGTCAGGGTTTACATTTTTAAATATTTTGTAGAACTCTGGATGTACTTCTTGGAAACGATTGATAAACTGACCTAAGAAATTAGAACTAGAAAGTAGTTTAGTATTTAAAGCATCTTCTACATCATCTTCTGTTTCAGTAGGTGTAGTAGAAAGAGCATTTCTTACTTCTTCTAGTAAACCTGCAGATACAGTATCTAACTCGTTCTTAAACTCATTGACTACTTGAGACATAGAGTAAGTATAGATAGACTCAGGAATTAAAGGTAAGTAAGAATCAATCTTTTTATTTAACTGAGTTCCTAGAATACCTGCATATGCGAATACTTTGAAGAATTTTTGCATATCCTCTACTAACTGCATATCTTCCTCTGACTCTGGGTTAAGAGTAGAATCAGTCCAACTCAAACCTTCTTCGAAAGCTTCTTTGTATACGTTAACAGAGTAGTCAACAGAAGAAAGTAATAAGCCTGTTCTAATATAAGCAGACTCATTGTTAGTGTTCTGTTTGAACATATCAAAGATTACATTGTTAGACTCAATACCTCTTTTCTCCAATTGACTAACTAAAGAATTACGCATGTTTACAATGTTGTTCTCATTAGTCTTTACTAAGTACTGTTCGTACTCTTGAGCTTCAGGAACTCTATTAACAAACAACGCATAAAGTAAATCGTTCTTAAAAGTACGAGAAAACTTCTCATAGTCTACTTTACTGCCTTTTTTATTAAGACTTGCATGTATAGTAAGAATAATGTCTGTTAATTTTCTATTAGCAGATATAGGCATTACTTCTACAAACTTATCTAAGATGTCTGCTTGAATTTGGAAAGGACTAATCTCTGTTTCAGAGATCATGTAATCAACTCCACTTCTATTAAAGTATTCTTCTTTTCTTAATTGACGTAAGTCTTCTGCACCTCTTCTGAATGATTCAAAGTTTTGAGGAGAGAATGTATGGTAATCTGTATTAAGCGATAAAGTAGAAAGTTGCTTTTGCTGAGCTTCAAACTCCATAAACTGCATAAATCTATAAAAGTCTGCAATAGGAGTTTCTTCAGTTAATAAGAAATCCTGAATAGCTTTTACGTCTGTAGTTTTGCTTGTCAATAAATTTAAAGCTTGAGCAACCGTTTTCTTAACATTAATACCAAATTTTCCTACTTTAATTAATTTTGCAATAGCAGGGTTTGACATCATTTCTTGTAAGATGTCTTCAGCAGGTGTACCTAAACCGTATCTAACAATAGAAGATCTTTGAGATTTTTCATCTGTTGGTTCATTTTTATACTTTTGGTTAATCAACCTTGTTACAGTAGAGATTGGAGTTCCTGCAATAGCGGTATAAAGAACTACTGGAGTAACTAAGTTATTAAAGTAGATTCTTGCTACTTCGTCTTCTTTTTCAATATCTACGTGAGCAGAAATCATGTGACCATTAAGAAGTGAAATTAAGTTTCCATCAACATCATAAATACTAGAATAATAAACTTTACCATCTATTCTATTAGAAGGAAGAATGTATAATCTGTTAGCTGATTTATTCTCTAAGTTTAACTTAGCTTTTTGAACTAAAGAGTGGAAAGTATTTATTTTAGCACCTACACCTAAAGACTTTTTGTAAGTGTTTAAGTTAAATACATAAAGCTGGTAAATAGGACTTAAGATACTAGTATAAGTTGCAGTTGTGTTAGGTTCAATTGTACCAAACTCTTTTGCCAAACCTTTAATAATGTCTGATGAGTTAGGCGTTATTAAACTATCAAAGATATCAGACTGACTTAAACGATTTACTACATTGAATACTAAGTTGTTAGCAAGAGTTTTTCTAAGCCCTTCTAATTCATTTTTTACTTTCTGTCTTTCTACATAAAGTTCTGTCAATGTTTCTAATATTTCATTCAGGTCTTGAGAAATATTTTGATCAAAGGCATCGGATAACACACTGTTTAATTGTTTAATCTTTTTAATTGTTTCTGGAGATCTTGTACTTATAGGTAAAACAGTTCCATTCTTAAATGCTTCTTTTAATTTAATTAAATTCTCAACAGAAATTGCTTCTTCTTTTACCTCTGAACTAGGTTCAGACTTTAATTTTTTTAACTCTTTATATACGTCTTTTAGTTTTTTATTTTTATCAACCCCATTGTTAATTAAGATTTTTTGTAACTTTGCAAGAAGTTCATTTTTAAAAGGCCTAACTTCATTTATAGTATTAGTCCAAACTTTATATTGTTCTTCTAAAGCAGGTCTTTGATTATAAAGTTCTTGAGCAGTTTGAGTAGTTAAAGGAACAGTTCCATCTTCCTTGATGTAAGGATCGTAACAGAACAATTTATCAATATCATAATCCGAACCTGACTTAACAACCATTTCATCTGGAACCAAGATAATTTCTCCACTCTCTTCAGGTAAAAACTCAACTACTGTAAAGTTCTCCATAGAGTTGTATCCTTGTCCTGGAATACGAATAGCTACCATTGAAAGAGCTTTCTCATTTGCTTTGACAAATGCAGGATTCTTTAGAGCCTCATTTAAGCGAGTTAAAGCATCAAAAGGATTAGTTGGCTCACCATTAGCATTTAATTCGCCTATAGGGCTTCCTTCGTACATTAAATTAAGTAGAGGATAATATCCTTTAGAGAACGAAACAATAACTTCTGCTTTATTGATTGTTTTTCCGTCTTTAGTCAAAGAATAATATTTAAGAGTTCTTCCTGGTCTTACTAAAGAAACAGGGTATTGTACTCTTTGTGCACCATTTAACTTTTGACGAATAATTTTACGCTTAGCACTAGATACGATTGCACTTTCCATTACAGTACGGTCAACCATAGAATCTAGCATATACATTAAAGAGCCATCAGTTTTAAGTTTGATTAAGTCTTTGGTAGCTTCAGAAGCGTTTTTCTTCTCAAGTTCTTTAAGAAGGAAATTAACTAATTTGTCTTTATTGTTTAAGTTTTCTAAATAATTAAGTTTGTCGTAGTCTACAATCTCTTTTACGTAAGATTTGTAAGCTTCATAAAGTTTTAATACTTCTGCATCTTCAGCATCTTTATAAAGAAGAGATCTAAACTGCGTACTAAATACAGATTCAAAAGATTCTTTGTTTTCGATTAAAACTTGTTCTTTTAAATGTTTAATATCAATCTGTCCAATAGGAACATTAGTAGTATCTACTTTTCCATCTTTGAATAAAGATACAGGCGTTACAGTTTCTGCTATTTTAGTACCTGATTCAAATACAGCATAGTCAGCAGATGATGCATGTAACTTGTGAAGAATAGCTAATAGTTCAGGATTATTAACTGCTTCAGAAGGTAGGATAGGTTTAACAGAGTATTTGTGGAATACTGGAACACCTTCATTATTTACTCCTTTAGCAAAACCTGCATACTGTAACTTCTTGATAGTAAACTTGTAAGAAGCTTTTGTATTTAACTCTTTAGATAAAGTCGCTTGATCGTTATCTAAGATTGCTTGATAGATTCTATTTTGTCTACCTATCTCTTGATCCATCTCAGGGGTTATTCCTGTAGATAAAGCGTAAAATCTCTTAAAGAAATCTACTGTCATAAATGCAGCAGCATCTTGAGTTTTATGTTTATCACTTGTAGTATAAGCGTCTAAAGATTCTCCGTAAGCTTCTTTGTTTTCTAAAGCTGTTTTAGATTTAACTGCGTTATCTTTTAAAACAATATAATTAACTTTTGAAAGATCGTTTATTTGTTCGTTAACAGGAATGTTGTTTTCCTGAGCATAGTTAATAAATGAACTTCTTTGAGTAAATACTTTATCTTGTAAAAAAGCTGTGTTTGCACCATCTAACATAGTATAACTACCAAATGCATTCCAAGCAGATAAACGCTTTTCAATGTCTTTAGCACTTTTATAGTAGTAAGGATGTCCATAGAATAATTTATGTTGCTCTAATCTACTTAAGAAACTATAAAAATGATATTTAAACAAATCAACAGGTTGAATAGTATCTAGATTTTTAGCTTTAAAATAACCAAGAGATACTTTAGCTTGTTTATCAAAATACACATTAAAGTCTTTAGCTATATCTACAATAATAGGAAACTCTTGAGTAGCTAAATCAAATAGCCTATCTAAGTTGTTGTTTCCTTCTTGATCAAGGATTTGAGTATTTTCAAATAAATTGTATAGTTTTCTACGTTGTTCAGAACTTAAGATATCTTCGAAGTATCCTAACTTAGGATTACCTTCTGAATCTCTAATAAAATTAAGTTTTAGACTTTCTTTTTCCTCTTTTTCTTTATTTTCTTTTTTAGGCTTTCCATCACGAGTATAGACTTTTTTACCATTAGCGATCTTGTCTTCAATCTCTTTAGTCATTTTAATTTCAGACATAATAGCTTTGAAGAGAAGTCTCATTTGAGGTTCAAACAAGCGAATGTTTCCTTGAGCATCTGTACTTGCTGGCTCATTCATTCCTAAGAACTTTCTTAAGCCTAAGTCTAAAACAAAAGCCCTAGTAGTAGATTTACCACTTAAACGGTTAATCTCTTCTACTCCAGATTGTAAGAAACTATTTACTTCAGCAAAATGTTTATCAATGTAGTTAGTGTTGATAGTTTTTTGACCATCTTCTTCTATCTTGATACCTTCTAAGTTTGCTAACTCTACTTGTCTGTAAGTTGCTTTTCCTCCTTGATAAGAATCAGTTATGCGATTTCCTTCTTTGTCAAATAGATACTCAAGAACAAAAGAACCTATAGTGTTTGAATTGTATTCAGGATTTAGTTGAGGGAATGCTTTATAAACGTCTTTTGCAGTTGGATAAGTTTCGTAGTCATTTAAAGCACTAGCTACTCTTGACATAAATGTATGTTGATTTACAGACCAAATTCTAGAGCCTTCTGCATTCATTCTCATATCATCAATGTACTCTGGATTAGACTTTACTTCTAAGTTTAAGAAATAATTTACTGCAGAGTTTTCAGACTTAATAACCGCTTTATCTACTTTGTGAGGACTAGATAATTGGTTTAAAGGATTACCTACTGTACCATTTTCTCCTAAAGACTTTAACTTAGTTCTAATAAAATTTACGTTTCTTTCAAGAACAGACATATCTTCTAAAGGAATAGAGTCTACTGCAGCTTGAGATAAATTAAGTCCTAGAGGTCTAAGCAAATTAATCAATTGACCTGCTCTTGCTCTCTTTTCTTCGTTAGTAGCAAGTACTCCTAGTCCTACAGGTAAGGAAGGGTTATTAGTAAAGTATGCGTCTACATCTAAGTCTTGAAGTCCTGTATTAGGATTCATAACTTTATACAAACCTTGAGTCATACCAAACTCTCCATCGTATAAGTTTTTAAGACGTACTGCATCCAAAGAACTAGACTTTTGTACTTTAACGTCAGTTACATTTCCATCTTCGTCTTTGTTTATCTTGGTTGTGTAGCCTTCCATGTAAGGCATAGTAAACAAATTAAAGAACTCATTCTTAAATGAAAGAGAACTAAAACGTTCTATAGAAGTAGGAAGGTAATTTATTAAAGAATTAAACTGAGGATAGTCTTTAGATAATTCTTTTAGTTTAGAATACATTTGTTCGTAGGTAGTTAAACCTGCCAAACTTCTTCTTAAGATATTCCAGTTAGTGTCAAAATCTCCCAACTGAGGAACACCAAATATGTAATCTACTTCAGGATTAATGTTTCCTTTAGTGTGTTTAGGTAAAGTTCTAATAGCACTTATGATAAGATTAGATGCAAGTTCTTTCTGAGAGATTTCGTTTACACTCTTATCAAAACTTCCTAACTCTGTATTAGCATCTTGTTCTTCTTCTAAGGTTTCTAACTGAATACCTCTTTTAACCTTGTCATCAAAGATTAAACTGTTTTGAATATGGAACTGAGCTACTGTATCAAAGTTGTCTAAGAACTCGTCTAAATAGTCTAATTTAAATTCTACAGTAGTATCTCCTGCTTCTTCTAATTCAAGAAGTTCGTTATAGGTTTGAGAAATAATATTACGTATGCCTACATAAACTTTAGGAATAACTTGCTTACTTACTGCTACGTTAACAAAAGAACCATTTACACTTTTAGTAATTTGATTAGCTACGTGTGTAAATAAAGAATCAAACTGTTTTACTATTTTATCAGATTCTACAAAACTATAAGTTTTTAGTTCTTCGTCAGACTTGACAGAAAGTTTTCTACTAAACAATTCTTTAAATCGAATATTGTCTTCAGATCTTTTATAGCTTGCAATGTTTCCTTTGTATAATTGTTTAAAGTAGAAGTCTACAGTTTTTTTGTTTGAGAATAAATTAGTAATAAAGTTCCAAATCTTCTCAAAGATACTCTTAGCTTCTTTAGATTTCTTAATAACTTCAGGAAACACTTTACCAGCACTTAAAGCAAATAGTCTAAAGTCTTCTGCCATCTTTTCCTCTAATTCAAAAGGAGTTAAGTTACCGTAGATTTTAGCAGCTTCTTTATATAGTGCTTGCTTTTGTTCTGGAGTTAAGTAAAGTTGAGTAAATTCATGCCATGCTTCATGATAAGCGTCTGCATAGTTAGCTCCATTAAATAACTGAATACCTGCCTTAGACCATACAGCATAAGCTTCAGGGTGGTTAATAGTTTGATCAAATATAAAAGCAGTGTTCTTAAATATAGGATGATTCTCTACCCATGCTTTCGCTCTTGCTTTTTGTTTAGCGTTAATTTTATTTTCTAGTAACCTTGTTCTTTCTAGCTGAGATCTGTCTACTGTTATTTCGTTGTTTAAGTCTTTAGGACTTCTACGTTTACGTACTGGTTGTTCTGTAGTTACTTCAGGAATATTTTCTGAAGGAGTTTCTTGAACAGGTACAGGAGTAGGAATATTCTCACTCTCAGTGATAGGAGTCTCTTGACTTGGAATATTCTCAAGTACTTCAGAAACAGTAACTTGGCTACTAGAAGGTGCGTTAATTTGAGGAGTATCAAATCCTAAAGTTCTGTTACCTTCTTCTCTAAAGGTTGCTCCAAACTCTGGACTCATTACAAAGTCTCTATAAGTAGTTGCAGGAAGTAATTCTATTTCTCCTTTAGCATTTAATTTTGTTGGGTAGTATCTGTTGTTAGAGTTTAGTCTATCAGCTACAATATTCTTGTAAGCATCATTGAATGCTTCAACAATAGCTTGTTCAACATTAGGAGTAATTGTAGATACAGTTTGCCATTTACCTGCTATGTTTTTCTTTTTAAATACAATTTTATCTCCTGCTTTGTTTTTGTCCAAAACGTAAACAGCTTTTTCTGATTTAAAAGAAGTTAGTTGATAAGTTCTTAAGTAACTTAAGAAGTCTTCAACACTTTCAGGTAATCCGTTTGGTAAAGTTCCATTATTAAACGCTTCTACTAATTTAAATACTAACTGACCATCTGCCTTAGGTAAGGTAACTGCAGTTGCAGCCTTAAAGAAGTTATTAGAATTTATGATATAGGTTCTACCTGGATACAAAGTATATGTTCCTGTAGTATCTGGTGTAGGAGTGTCTACTACTCTAAGAGAATAATTAGGTTTGTTTTTAACTGATGAAAGTTTAATAGGCACTAAATCAGTTCCTGGAATAGTTCCTGTAATGTTTGCAGTAGCAACTGTTTCAGGATTTGCTTTTATTTGGTCTACTAGATTTTTTAGTTGACCTTTTAGAGCTTTAGCTTTAAAGGTAGAAATCAAAGGAGTTCCTACTTGACTAGGTACGCCATTCTTTTCAAATAACATTACTTTACCTTCTTCATCTGTAAGAACGCTTAGTACTCCTGTTCCTATTGCAGAAGGGTTATCTATTAAATATTGAATGAAGGAGTTCTCGTGAAAAGGTACTCCATTTAAAGATAAGATAGATTTTAGTGTTGCTACATCTTCAGGAGTTAAAGCAGCCTTGTTTTTAAGCGTTTTAAGAGCTTCAAACTTTGCAGAGGATAAAACATATGCATAAGTCTCCATAGCTCCTTGTATGCGAAGTTTTACAACAGGAAGTTTTTCTCTTAAGTTATCAAATGCATTAACAACATTAACAGCAAAAGCAGTTCTTGCATCATCTGTTAAAGGTACATTCGAGCTATCTAAAGATACTATGTTTAAAGAAAGGTCTCTAGGAGTAACAGGAACTTGTTCAATTTGACTTAATAGTTCTTGGTCTCTAATAATACCATCAGTTACTTCATCTTCAAAAGTAGTTTCAGGAACTTCTTCTGTAATTTGTTCTATAGGTTGTTCTTCAATATTCTCTTTAGGAGCTTCTTCTGGCTTAATCTTCTCGTTTAATACTTCTGTTAACTGTCCTATTTGACTCTTAGTCAAGAAAGGAAGTAAGTTAGTATTAGGAAAATCTTCATAAGTAGCAAAAAATTGTTCTATGTTTTTAGCTTGTTCTGGAAACATACCAAGTAACCCACTATAAATATCTAAAGGATCTTCTTGTGCTAAGACTTTTTCAAATAAAGCAACTCTTTCAGGAGCTCTATCTTGAGGTTCTTCAATTTCATCTATTAGTCTGTTTTCTGCATTTACTTGTGTAAATACTACTACATTAAGAGCAAGAGTATTTTCAGGATCTAACCCTAAATAATCTAAAATATCTTCTGTATATGCAGTAGGTTCTACAAAGCCAGTACTTGCTGTAGACTTTTTAACAGGTTCTACAGGAGTAGGAGCAAAAGAAGAAGTTGTTACAGGAGGAGTAGGCGTTGTTTCTGTAGAAGTTGTTGTATTCACTGGAGCAGCTTGAGTAGTATTTACTCCAAGAGCCTCTTTGTTCATACTAATACGTTTTGCTAAAGCATCTTCAACAGTAAGTCCTCTAGTAGATAATGCGTAATCATTATTTATTACACCATTGATAGAATTTTCAATAGATGTAGGCTGATTAGGATTCTGTGTTTTTTGTTCTCTATGTGCTTCTAATGCATCTGCTAAGAATAATTTAGCAGCAGTATCTAAATGATCGTGTACACCTTCTTCAAGCTCTCCTGTCTCTAATTCGTTAGGAGAAAGTTCAGCTAATGCAAGTTGTCTATTTTGTACAGCTTTTGTTTCTGGATTTTTTAAATTGATAGGAACTTGTTGTTGGAAGTCATCTTCAAACAATTGTTGTCTACTAGAAAGTTCTTGTTCAATCTTTTGAATTAAATTTGCTTCTCTTGGGCCTTCTGTAGTAGGTTGTGCTTCAGGAGTAACAAATTCTCCTTTAGTCTCATTATACTTTTGTAAAAAAGGTATAAAAGATTGTCTAGCTAATTGAAGTTCTAAATTAGTAATTTGTTCAGGCGTATTTTCAAGTAAGACTTGAAAGTTATCTACTCTGTCTGCAATAGTTGCTTCAGCTCTTGCGTGATATTTTTCGTATTGACTTTGAACAAAGTCATAGTTTTTATCAGACTTTTTAAAATCAGAAATTTGTCTTCTTGCATAATCTGCAGCTGTTAAAACATCTCCTAAACTTGTATTAGGATCTTCTAGTTTTTTAGCTTTCTCTTCAAATACATTACTGACAATTTGTTCTTTTTCTGGAGAAGTAAGATTTGTATATTTTTCTATATTCTTTTTTGACTTTTCTATAGTGTCTGCATTTCTTGATAATAAATCATCATAGTCTTTTTGTTGTTCGGAAGTTAAAGCAAGACGATCTATTTTTAACAAATCTCCGTCTTCAAGAATACTATGAAAATAATCTTTTTGTGCTTCTTTATCATCTAACAGAGTAGTCAAGTCTTTGATATTACTCATCTCTGTCATTGACTCTAATTTATGATTTAAGTTATCTACAAGAGCCATTCTTTCATGACCTTGTTCTGGAGTTATTTTATTAGCTTGAACTTGATTAGTAATAAAGTCTTTGTAAGTAGCTGGATTGTTTGCTAAATCCCATCTTGCTTGACGAAGTCTTTCTTTTCCTGCATTTTTACTATACAATTCAACTGCTCCAGATACAAACAAAGAAGGTATAAATCCACTAATTCCTGTTGAAATTACATTATCTAAAGTTAAATCATTGGCTGGAGTAATTTCAAAATTCTTTGAAGAAGCGTATTTGTCTACAAAATAGTTTCCTAATAGAGAACCTTCTTCCTCCACAAGACCCTCTTGTACACCTTCAGAAACTACTTTTCTAAGTCTTGCAGGTAACATTAATAAAGCTGCTTTAGTTTTAGTAAGTGTTCCTGTAGGATAAAGACTTAATAAAACATCTGCTTTTCTAGATAAGGCATCTAGTCCAAAAGGAAGTTTATCTGCAATCTTTTTAAAAAAAGGATCTAAAGGACCATAGTTTCTTCCTTTTTTAAGAAGTTCTGTTTGTGGTATAAATGTTTCAGTAAATGCTTCTACTCCAGTACGTAATGTTGTTATACCTAAAGCATCTGCATCATTTTTATAATTCTTTCTTTCTTCTGCATAAATAGAAGGAAAGCTAGTAAGAAATACGTTTCCAAAAGTAGAAATACGAGGAGCAGCTTTTACAAGTGCAGATTCCATTCCTATAGCATTTCCTAAATTTTTATAACTAGCGTTAAAAAATCTAGCACTTACTCCTGCTCCTCTTGACAAAATCATAGTTGCAGCCATTTGTGCAGCTACTGGAGCTGTTTGTTCTGTAGCAGTCCAAAAATTCCATTTAGTTTGTCCGTCTTTTCCTTCATACATTGCATCGTTGAAGTAAATAGGTTTTCCTTCTTTTCCTAGAACTAACTCATTTTGTTCAAATTTACCATTGTTGTTAGTATCTACTCCTGCTCTATAGGAAGGAGGAGTTAAGTCTTGTGCTGCTAAATCATAAGATAAACCTCTTTCATGATCTCCAATAATATGATGGAGACCTGCCATAGTACTTGTATAAAGTTTGTTTAATCCTTGATAAGATCTGAATGTACTTTCTTTAAAAGTAGACTCTTCTCCTTTTTTAGCAAAACTTGTTCCTGTAAGAACTTCTGCTCTATCAATAGCTTTTTGTTTTTCAGCAGCAAGAGGATAAAAAGTTTTTAAATATTTATCTGCATTAGTATAAGGCTCAAGACTAGTTAAAAGTTGATTAGCCGTAGTTAAGTTTTTTTCTACAGAAGCTTTTTGAAGAATTAACTGATCTTTTGTTTGTTGATTAATTTCTTTATCTATTTGAGTTTGTAAGTCTACGGACTTTTTTCCTAAAATAGAAGTTTGTTGTTTTAAAGCTTCTTCTACTGCAAAGTTATAAGAAAGATTTTTCTGTGCATTAAATTTTTCTACAGCAGGTCCTGCATAACCTTGAGCTAAAGCTGTAGATGAATATTCTTCTTTTGTAGGATCAAATGAGTATCCTAGTTTTTTATAATAAGCGGAGTTTTTAGCAGCAGCTTCTCCAGTACTAGAGAAGTTTAAAAGTTTCCAAGTTTTTAAATCTGTTTCATTATATACAGGAGAATTAATATCAAAAGATGCTACATCAAGTAATTTATTTTGAGTAGCTTCAAAAGAACCATCTTTACCTTGTAAAAAAAAAGGTAATTGTTTTTTATTTTTTTGTACGTCTTTTAATATAGAAGATTGTTCTTCTGGACTAAGATTAAAATAATTAGATATATTATTAGTTGCAGTACTAGAAATCGAACGACTTGTAGTATAGTTTGCAATATTTTGGTAAGCAGCAGTTAACTCATCTAATGAATCTTTATTTGAATCTTCTTTTGAAAGACCATTCTTCATTGTCTGAAAAGTGGCTTTTAACTCAGTTAAAGCTGATAAATCTCCTGTACTTAATTTTTTCTTAAAAGTATCAACTGCTAGTTGAATAGGTTCTGTATTTTTTAATTTAGTAGGACTACTTTCAGGAAGAGCATTTAAAAATTCATATGTAGGTTTATACCCTCCAAATAAACTTCCTCCCTTTTCCTTCATAACATTTAATCCTGCACTAGTCGATAAAATACTACTTAAACCATTTGATACCTGTTCATCTTCATTCTTTTTTATTAACTCAGATTGTCTTATTTTTAATTCAGGACCATACTTCTGTGTAAGCATGTTTCCAACACTATCTGCCTCAGGAGCTCCTTTAGGAATAAAAGGCATAAAGTCTTTACCCATAGCAGAGTCATTCCAAGACTGTAAGTTTTGATTTATTTGATTATTCTGATAAGCGTTTTCTCTAGTTCTAGCATTATGTTCGTCAATAGACATTCCTGTCCTTTTTTGAAAAATGTCGTTTAAGATTTTATCTCCGTCTCCTAATGGCATAATAATTTATTTTTTGTTAGTTTTGATTAAATGTTTATTAATAGTTTTTACTTAACTTCCTGCTGGAGTCTCAGATTGAGTTGTTGTAGTAGGTGTAGTTGATGCAGGAGTATCAAAGATACTTGCAGACTTTCTCCTACTACTGTAGGTAGTTGTCTCATTAGACTCTGCAAAACCTTCAATACCATCAAATTTCTTTTTAGGCAATTGTTGAATTTGTTCTCCAGTCATAACAGTAGTTCTTCCATCTTTTGTAGAAAGTACATAATACTTATTTGGTTGAATTTTTTGAAGAGCCTCTAAGAATTGTTTAGTAGCTGCTTTTTCTTCTAGAGGAACGTACTTTAAAGTATTATCAATACTAGCTTTATTAGCAGTCAATTCTTTTATTGTTTTATTATCAACATCAGTATTAAATGCATAACTAGGATTAGCAGCAGTTCCTACATTTACAGGATTAAAGAATGAAGGAGCAAGTTTAAAGTCTTGAGGATCTACTTTATAAAGATCCATAGTTTCTTTTCTAGCTTTTAAAAGATTTTCAGGCTTCATAGATTCTACACCAGCTTTGTATCTGATTTGTTCCTTAGCTAAATCATGTTGAAGTAGGATTTTATTAATGTCGTTTTGACGTTCCCAAGCTTTATCTGTAATTAAATCTTTTTTAACTTTCTGACCTGCATACAAATTAGCCATGTTACTAACTAAACTATTCTTGTAAATATGAAAATAGTCACTAATGTTAAATTGATCAATAGGAGTTTCAGACTCTTTCTTTGCGTAAAGATAACTCTGTTGAGTCATTTCTAAATCTTGTTTAGCTTTTTCTAGTTCTGCTTTTAATGTGGGAGATTTAGTCATATTATAACTTCTTTCTCTAGTAGCTACTACATCTTTTAATCCAGAAATTTGTTTTTCTGAAACAGCAGATTGTTCAGTCATATATTGAATATAGCCTTTGTGAGCTTGTTCAGGGCCTAAGTTATCTAATCCTATCTCTGCATCTATCTGAAGCTGTCTAAGGGCCTTAGGATTCGTAGAAAGATAAGATTCGAACATCTGTCCTACTTTGCTTTTGTTAAATCCTTCTACAGTTATTTTTTCTAAGTAACCTGTAGGCGTATTTCCTGATTTGTAAAAATCTTCTTGAGCATCTGGAGGAAGGTTTTTAAAAAATTTATTCCAATCTTCAGATATATCAAAATACGACTCATACTCTTTACCATAAGAAATTGATTGACCTAATTTATTTGCTTTAAGATACTGATTAACATCCTTCATGTAAAGTTGGTCATTTGTTGAAAACCTTTTACTAGAATCTATTTTAGACATGTCTGTCATTCTTCTCTGTATCTCTTTACCATTTTTTAAAGCAGTTGTAATGTTGGTATCTCTTTCTAAAGGTTTACCTATATTGAGGACAGCTTGAGTATTTGCTTTACTAGAAAAGTCTAATCCTGCACTACTATTAATTGCTTTTACCATTCCATCCATAGTTTGGTCAAAGTAGTCTCTTTCTGCAGGAGTATAAATAGTATCTCTTAGATTTGAATAAGCGTCTACTGTAGATTGTACTTTAGCAACTCCTTCGTCAAAAAGTTCTTGCTTCTTATAAGCTACTTTGATAAAATCATCTGCTGGTAATGGAGCAATATAATCAGGATAAGTAAATTTGGTATGTTGAGCTGATATTGGCATGGTTTATTTGAATTTGGTTAATGATTTTTTACTAGTTGCTTTAGAAACTAACATTCCTTTTTTAGCTTTTTTAGTTTTCTTATCTTCAGTGTTTGCAGTAATTGCTTTATCTGCAGGTTTGTTATAATTAAATGTAGGCATTCCTTCAGGGTTTAAAGTCATTTGTAAAGTATTACCATCTGCATCATAGGAATGTACTCCATTATCAAAGTACCATTGTTTAAGATTTTCACTTTGGTCATGTTTAGCACTCTTCTCTACCATGTTAGCAAGGGCTGCTTGCTTCTCTGCAGATTGTGCATCTCTAGCTTGTCCAATCATTTGATTATAAACAGAGTTAAAAGCACTAGCATTCATTTGGTCTGCATTTAGTTGTCCTTGTGCATTAAACATATCTGCTTTACTTCTTCCTTCTGCATCATAGTTTTGTTTAGTTTGGAAAGACCTTTGTTTAGCGTCCATTCCAGCTAAATAAGAAGTTAATGGATCTGCTCCTGCTCTTACAGCTGCTGTACCCATATTATCTATATCTTGTAACTGAGATTGAATATTTAAAGTTTGAGGCTTTAAGTAAGGTGCATTAATTTCAGGAATAGCATAAGGAAAAATACTTTGAGACTCTGCTAATCCATAAACGTTAGGAATAGCTTGAGCTAAAGGAAAATTCATTTTATTATAGTTCCCAGGCTTAACTCCTTTAGCTGCAGTAAAACCAGGAGGTGTTGCCTTCTGTTCAACTTTAGGAGTCTCTTCTGTCGTAGGAGTTGTAGAAATAGTAGGAGAAGTTTTAGGCATCAAAGTTCTAGCTCCCAACTTATTATCTATGTATGCTTTTTTCATAGACTGCAGTACTTCAGGAGTTAAACTTTCTTTTGAAATTTTTCCTGTAGGAAACATTTTTGTTAAGTCTGAAAATTCTTTTCCTTTATTTGTGTTACCAAATTTAGTCCACATCTCTGTAACACTTTCAGGATTATTCTTTAAAGAATAATCATAGATAGCTTCTTGAGCTTGTCCTTCTGTCATATCTTCAATACCCTTAATAGTTCCTATCCAAGGTTTTAAATATTCTTCGGGAGTTTTTGCTGTAGCTAAACTAGATTCTCCTGTAGGAGTAGTTCTTCCTTGTACAGTATTAGATTTTGTATAAATCTGTGCTTTAGGATTTACAGAGTTTAAAGTATTAGCTAAAATTTGTTGGCTAGGGTTTTGATTTAATAAGTTTGCACCAGGTTTACCTTGGTTAATCATTCTTTC
>Ga0209191_1000653_pt1 | contig 26048 bp, 25 predicted proteins | sample S_130626_EF_Meta_FD_187320 | JGI IMG/M metagenome (GOLD analysis project Ga0209191, IMG submission 187320) | Freshwater microbial communities from Lake Simoncouche, Canada to study carbon cycling - S_130626_EF_MetaG (SPAdes) (version 2) | ecosystem: Environmental > Aquatic > Freshwater > Lake ...
TAACCAATGTACGTCCGTAAGGTTCACATAATTTACTCAATGTAGCAGTAATAATGGTCTTTCCAGCGCCAGTTGCTAGTTCCTGTAAGCCCTGCGGATGTTCCATAAATCCATTGACTGCTGTAAGCTGATAGTCGCGCAATACAATAGGTTGACCTTCAATAGGATGTCCTTTAGGCCATACCTTACCCTGATCAGCCCAATAATTTTCTGTGATCTTTTCAAACTCAAATTTGTGGTTTTCTCTAAGATCTTCCACTTCTGCAATGTCTATACCACACTCATCGAGTATGGGTAATATAACATCTAAATGATTGAGATAACCATTGCCGCCAAGTCCAAAGAATGTAGTTGTACCATCCCATCGGCCTAGTTTGTACTGAGGCATGTGACGTGCATAGGGCAATTCAAATTTTAATTTGTTAGAGATCTTACGTCTAACTTCAACACTTAGACCTTCAATTTTTATGTTGACTTCATCTCTAATGATTATTTTACAACTGGGCAATTTGTCTTGCTCCCTTAACTTTATTATTTCTTACTACGATAGAATTGTTATAATAATACACAGTAGACATGTCGTCTAAAAATGCAGATGTTTTTCCAAAATCATGATTGCTTAACATTATAGCAGTATTAGGATGCCAGTCTGCTTTTAACAATGGTTTAGGTATTTTATTCTTTGCAATGAACACTACCTTTGTGTCTGGACCTATATAATTATTTAAGTGGTTATCCTTGACCATTTGGTTGAATTCGTTGTAGTTTTTTTGTCCATTATCAATTCTAAAAAACACAGTAATCTCACTATTAGAAATTTTACCTGTCAATGCTGAAAAAATGGTGGTTACTTGCTCTAGTGCTTTATGGTCATCATCAACTAATACTAAAATTGGCCACTGATCAAGATTTTCAACTACATCAATAATGTTACCAACTGAGTGAGCGTCGGGACTAATTCTAAATCTAGTTGACGAATTAGTTAATATATTTTTTGTCAACTCATTAGGTGCAATTTTTCCAATTTTTTCGAGAATTTTTGCATTTTTATGGTAGATACCACATTTTTTCAACTTGTCAATATAGCTGAGAAAGTTTAACTTTGTGTCATTTGAAATTTTTGTCTCAACGTACTCGGCACAATGTTTGTTGGCATTTCGAATGACTACTTGGTTATCCTCTAAATCTACATAAGGTACGAATTTTTCAGGATTTTCTTGGATTTTTTCAATTTCTTTAAAAATCAGTAACAGCTCAGGATCAACGTCAAAGTCACTGTCTTGAAATTCTGATACTACTACTAAAACATTAATTTCATTTAAGGGAATACTTTTTACAGTACCTTGCTCATGAATCGTACCAACCAATTTTTCCTGAATTTTTGGCCATTTTTCCTGAAATGTTCGAGCTCTAGTACCTTTTATAGAAATTAACCTTTTGTTGTCATCATCAGTTGATATTAAAATCATTTGTGAGCGGTCAATTTCTCGTAGAGGCAATCTTAGTGATTGTGTTGCCAATAGTGTGGTCACGTCGATATTGTTTTTTTCCAAATTTTCCTGATATTTTCTGATTTTTTTCAGGGAAAGCTCAAGTTGACGATCAGTCAGTGCTAGGCCATTGGATACTTGACGTCCAATACTTTTTATAAGATTTTTTTCGTTGTAGTCTATTCGAATATTAATAATTCGTGGACGAACACCGGCTAAAATTTCAATGGCATCTTCAACTGTTTGTGTCATACTATGTATTATACAGCCTTATTTTGTAAAGTCAAGAGAATAAAGAAAAAAAGGTTATTATTTCTAATAACCTTTTTGTTAGAGGGTGGCATCTTCCATGCCTGCCACTCTAAGTTTTATGATGTTTGTAATTTGCCATTGTTTTTGGTCAAGTGCTTTGGTAATACCTAACCACTTGTTACGTAGTAAGGCAAATTCGTTGATAATTTTTTCCATATCAACTACATCTGCCTCACCTTCGACATATTTTTCAACATCTCTGCTACTTAGAGCACGAGCATAGCTTTCTAGATACTTTCTAAAATGACTACTTTTTAATCTACGCAATTCTATGTTTAAATATTCTAAAATTGCCTCAATTTCCTGTAACTGTGTAAAGCGTTGTTCTACAACACCGGGCATACTTGCCGCGGCCTTTTCTAAACTTCCAGTTATGCGGCATTCATATCTTGCAGTGATTAACTCAGCTTCAAAATATTCTACCGCATCTGGAATGTTACTAATATCATTAGCAACTTTGTTATACCACACCGTTATTCCTCGTCACTATCGTAATCTTCACTCTCGTAGTCAATCTCGTCCTCGCCATCCCAGTCATCTAGGTAATACTCAATGGCCGCATCAAGGTCTTCGTCACCACCAATGGCGGCTTTAAGAACATGATCGCTTACGCCATTGTCGGCTAGGATGTCAATGTACTTGCTTGCGACAGTTTCAATAGCTTTCTTATCAAAAAACTCTTTCATTCCTGTCCAGATATCAATGATATGGTCTTCAGTCAACATTTTCTAAGATCTCTCCCGTGTCTTGATCAATAGTTGGTTTTGTATGTTTATTAGCAACGGCTTGGTTAAACTCAAGCATGATCTTATCCAGACCACCCTCTTCATTACGATCCCATTCCTTACGATACATTTTCATTTCTGTACCATCTATTGAAACGTATTTAAGTCTATTGCCATCTTTTACTAGAATACCTTTAGCTTCACATAAGTCCACCATACCACTGTATGGGCTCATGCCTGTCTCATAAGGAATCTCAACTTGAACTGACTCGAAAGGTTTAGCATATCGTGTTTTCATGATTTTACATGCGGCACGAATACCATTTACTGTTGTAGTCTTATTACCATCTGCATCTGTCTTTAGTTTCAACTTACGCATAGCAATAACAATAGAGCTAGCATAGATAAAACCTTGTCCGCCTGATATCTTGTCATCTGGATCAAACATATCCTGACTTGCATAGGTATGATTAGTACAAACTAATCCAACATTATAACTACCAAACATGTTTACACAGTTACGAACTAATGATGTAAGTGCCTTAGGTTTACGACCCATGTCACCTTTCATTTCGCCTGCTTCAAACTGATTTACGTCAGTTGGTGTTAGTAACATACCTAGCGAGTCAATGACAAACAGCACTTTTGGACGAGTTGCTTCATCCATTGTTTTGTATTCTTTCATGAACTCACTGATAGTTTTAGCCACATCGTCAATCATAGCCATGTTAAGTTTTAACAACTTATCTTCGCTAGTATCAACACCTAGTGCGTGTAACCATGCTTCGTCAAGAGCGTTTTCGCTGTCAACAAGCACTACATAAATTCCCTGTTCCTGTGCGGCCTTGATTAGGTTACCGGAACAAATATAACTTTTACCTGCACCGCTTTCGCCTGCAAGTACAGTTACCTTACCCAAAGGAACACCTTTGTTAAAGTCACTGCTGATTAGATAGTTTAAGGCATAATTGCCTGTAGAGATCCAGTCTGTTGGATCATTAAAACCGACACCAAGCCCATCAATGCTTTTTGTCAGAGTCTTTCTGAATTTTGAAAGGTCAAATGCTTTCGTAGCCATACGTTCTCCTTGTGTTTGTAGTTATGAAGGGGCACCGAAGTGCCCCTTATATGTGATTACTGCTTTTGACGATTACGAATCATCGCAAGGATGTCTTCTGCACGACCGCTACCACTTGCTGGAGCAGATTCTGCTTTTGGAGCAGATTGTACAGGAGCACTAACACGAGGGGTTGGCTCATCTGGATCGATATTGTGATCAGCAACTGGACCACTTGTTGCTTTGTTAGGATCACCAGTTGCGGCCATACCTGCTGGGCGGAAGTATTGTCCCCATGCTTCTTTGTCAAACGGTTCACCGTCAACTGATGCTTGGAACATTTCCTTAATAACCTTCAACTCAACATCGCCTGGCTTCTTTGGAAGGAAGTCATTTAGATTGAACAAACCGTGAGCCTTAACTGAGTCAAGTTCTGCATCAGTTAATGGACGTTCACGACGGCTCCACTTACTAGTAGAGTAGTCTGCGTATCCACCTTTGCTTGTCTTGGCTAACTTAAAGTCAACGCCGCGAGCAAAGTCTGTCGGCAATTCTTCTAACTCTGGATCAACCAATGCTGATTTGATCAACTGGAAAATCTGAGGTCCGATGATAAATCTACGAACTGGATTCTCTGGATGATTGTCTTCCTTCAAACCGTCTTCAGTGACAAAACCCTGGAAAATGTAACTACGCTTCTTCCAATACTTACGACCCATGTCTTCTAGACTCTTGTCTTTGAACCAACCGCGAACTTCGCTGAGGATTGGACATGTTTCGCCGTACATTTCCATACAAGGTACTTGCACCTGTACTGGACGTGAATCTGTTTCACCTTTGATTCCTGCGAATGGCAGTTTAATCATTAGGCGTTCTGCCCAGAAAAATGTATTATCGGAATTGCCGTCTGGTAAAAATCTTACTGTAGATTCTTTGCCCTGCTCGAGGTTCCAGAACGGATAGATTGCGTTGTCTCCAACGGGGCGATCTCCGCCGCTTGATTTTGTTTCTTGTGCCTGAAGTTTTGCACGAATTTCTGCTAATGTGGCCATAATGTTTCTCCTATTGTTATGCCTGTGTACTGCTTTTTTTGCCTATTATTGTTTTACACCGTGTAAAACAAAAAGTGCATACATGTTATTGTACGCACTTTTATTTAGTATTGCAACATCAAACCACGTTAAAATGTGGTCAGTTTTACCGTTTTAATATTTTGCTAGTTCTTTAATACGAGCCAACGAATCCATCATAGGATCAGCTTGTACTGGTTCAGCTACTGGTTGCTCTTGCATGGCAGGTGTTGCCATTCCCTGTGTCTTAGCACTTAGTTTTTCAACCACGTAGTGAGCAAACTGTCCGGCTTGTTCGCCAAACTTCTTTTCACAGGCAATCTTAACACCTTCTTCTCCACGAGGGAATGTGCCAGTCTGTCCGTCGTACATTGATTGAATAAATTCAACGACTTCTTTAGGAATAGCTTGTCTTGCTAGATGTCTTGCACGGCTTTGTCCAGTGTGTACTGCTCCGCTCTTATCTGTTACATCACCAGAATCTTTTGAGTATGGGCCATCAAATGGGACGTCATCTTCTGAATCCTTTTCATGATCTAATGAACCAATCTCGTCAATTTGGTCTTCAAACTCTTGGAACATGCTGTGTTCTTTTACTTCTTCATCGTCACATGAACATGGATCTTCGTTGCATACTGAACACTCTGCTTCTTCAGAAACTAGGTCTTCGTAGTTTAATTCACCTTCACGCTTTTCACTTACTAGTTTATAGATGTATGGAAATACGCCTTTAAGTTCTTCGTTGAATGTACGAATAGTCAGTGCATCTACCCAACTGTTAATCATGTCTTCTGGAACTATTTGTGCTTCTGATGGAGCGAATGATTCGCGGAAACTTTCATAATGAGCTTGCTTTTGTAGGCTAGCAACTTCGTGCTTAACTGCTTCAATTCGTTCCAAAACACGTTCTGTAATGTCGCCCATGGCTTCTGCCATAACGCCACTGCGTTGCGTATACTGTTTGAATTGACGTAGTTTGCTTAGTTCTTCGCTTAGTCCACTAATATGATTGCCAATGCCATCATATGGATTGCCGCCGTTGGCCACGTGAACAGCCATTGCACGAGCACCATTCAAATGCTTTGCAGGATAACGGAAGCGTTCACCTGATGAGCTTTCAATATAAATGCTTTCAATGCGTTGTGTGCGTCCGGCTGGGTTAGCATAGTTAACTGGTGCGCTGTGTTTGACAATAATCTTTGCCTCACCTACGTCTTGGTAACTAGTCTTGCTTGTACCAAATAGTTTTGATTCACTCATTTTTTCTTCTCCGTTCCTTTGTGCTAGATAAGCATAATCTCGTTTTTCTAAGTTTGACTTAGCGATATCGCGTGTATCAAACTTTAATAAATTCTTTCTTGCAAACTGTCTTAACTCTTTTAAAAAGTCAAACCATTCATTTTTGACATCTTCACTGTGAGCATCTAACATAGATTCGTCATAGATTACAGTTAGCGCATCGTCATCTATTTGCAAGTTAACACGACCTAACTCGTCTCCTTGAATCTTATAACTTACATCAAAGAATCTTGCAGTTTCTGGGTCAGTAGTTAATGAGCCGTCTTCAGCACCCATTTTTACATTGGAGAAGCGGCTACGTACTTTGTTAAACAAATCAGTTGATACAGTGGTTAAGTCTTTCATAGTTGTATTTATTAGAAACTGCTGGAAACGAATATGGGCATGGGCGGCTCGTAATCTTCAAAGCTCTCGTCTAAACTGTTAGACATTACCTCAAAAACCCTAGTATCCCAGTCAGCTAATACTGCGCTCATACGTACTGCTAGTAACATAGCACTGACTAAGTCGTCAGTTTCGCCTACTTTTGCTTTAAAAGTGATGCCATTAGCAATAAACGCTTTGAGCTCACTAATAAGAGGTCTACTGTTAATCTTCATCTTGTTTGTTTCAATGAGGTGTTTTAATCGACTACAAATTGCAATTTTACTGCGGTGTGTAGTATTAAATCCTTTGCGGAATTTACGTACATGTCCTTTACGTATGGGTTCTGACGTGAATAATCCAGGTATGTTTTCTTCGCCTACATTCTTAACAACAATAAGAGCGGCTTCGCCTAGTGTATTGTTTTCAACTGACCAATAGATATTAGAACCATTCATTTTTGGACAACAGTCGGCAATGTACTTGTTAATGTCCATAAGGATTTTAATCTGTCCTTCAACTGCTGTGGTATTGTGTTGCCATTCTGCTACCTGTATCATTGATGGTAATTCTATAACCTGAATTGCCGCATAGTTGCCTCCGGTTCCTAGTGCAGGGTCTAAGGCTACAGCATATATCATATCGTCTGTTGGCTTTTTATACCAACGTACTTGTCCCATCTTTAGTATTGGCTCTTTGCCTTCCATTCCTGCAAGACACAAGCTGTTGATTAGGGTTTCTTCATAGACCAAGAACTCGCATCCGTATTCTCGACGGAAACGTTCTTCACCAATTCGTCCTAGTTCTACTTGTTTCCATGCATCATCTCGGTCTGGGTGTTCATGCCATTCTGCACGGAATCCGTGAAATCCATTAACACCTAATGCTGTTTCGTTTCCGTGTTCGTCAAACTTCTTTTGGCTTTCTTTCCAAATATTAGCAAATGTATCTTCATCACTGTTAGGTGTGCTAGTAATAATAGCGCGACCACCAGTTGCTAGTGTTGGCGATATTGAAGTCCAAAATTCTTCAGCAATGTTAGGTTGTACGAAAGCAAACTCATCGCAATATAGTAAGGATATGGACATACCACGACCGGTGTTGCCAGTAGTAGTAGCTGAAACAATTCTTGATCCGTTGTCAAATTCAATACTCCCTTTGTTATAGTTAGTTACTCCGCATCTAATATGATCCGGACAGTCTTCATATGCATAACGTATACGTTGCATAATTTCCTGTGCGCCTGTGTATTTGTGTGCGGCAACTAGAACTGTTTGATCGGGGTGAAACATGGCATACCATAACAAGTATCCTGCCGCACAGGTAGTCTTACCACTTTGTCGAGGCAACATGTTAATGTTAAAACGATGATCGTGATAACTGTGCAACAGTCTTTCTTGATAGTCAAACGGATCAAATAATAATTTACCCCTTACCGGGTGCTGAATATAGAAAAAGTTCTTTGCAAAATGCACATACCCAATATCAGGGTCAGCACACAGCATTAGATCCTGAATGTGTTTTTCAGTGAACGTTTCTTGCCTGTTGGCTTTTTTAATTAATACGCCGTCTAGTGATTTACTTGCCATATGTTTATTTAACGAAAAAAATAGACCCCGAAGGGTCTATTGGCACCGTTTTAAACAGGGTGCTAACTGCGACGAATTATGCTGTTGTAAATGACGTTGGATCAGCTACTACTGTTCCACTGATATCAACGTTCTGTGGACCAACGGCTGTAACTGCATATGTAAATGTAGATACACCAGTTCTTACTGCTGGTGCTGTCGCACCAATTTGTCTAATACGATGTTGTAGGTCAATTGCGCTGGTGCTAACGTCTGCAATAATATGCATTACACCGCCGTTAGCGTCTACTACAAAAAATGCCAACGGATTGAGTTCGTTAACGATCTGTTCTACCGTTTCATTAATAGCATCATCTTCTGCTTGAATGTTTACTGCGGAAGCACTTGTATTTCTTACTGTGATTTTAAATACCTTAGCATTGAGGCCATATAATGTACCTGCTGTACATGCTAAACCATTTACTCTAGTTACGATTGCCATAATAGTTTACCTTATTCCTTACCGCTGTAGTTCTTACCAGCTGTGTGTTTAATACCAGTTTTTGTCTTTTCAATAGTACCACCTGTTGAAGACTTTTTCTTTTCACCTTGTTTCATTCCCGCTGTGCCTTCTGCGTCTTTCTTTGCACTGGCCACTGTTGGAAAGGCTTCTTTAACTTCTTTATCTTTAACTGCTTTCTTCATTGGCTCTTTCTTGTCGCCATCTTTATCCATATCTAAAAAGTCTGGTTTAGATTTGGCTTCTTTGATTTCTTTGTAACGTGCATCTAGTTGCTGACGGATACTTTCCATTGGATTTCCGCCACCGTTAACTTTAGGAGCTTCCTTACCCTTGCTTGCTAGGTCGTTGCCTGTTGCGGTTACTGAACTTATGTCACCGTACTTTTCATCTGGTTCGGTAGTTGCGCCACCAAAGCCACCGTCTTGATTTTCATCAGCTAGTGTATTGGCCATGCCGCGAACTTCGTCGGCTACTTTCTTCATGTCATCTTTAGGAGCAACATCTTTGCTACCCATTGGTGATTTTTCGCCCGTGTCATCTGCAGGTGCTTTAGGAGCCATTGAAATACCGGCTTTCTTGACTAGTGCATCTAGTGGATCCATTCCACCTTCTGGTTCACCGCCAAAACCTGGCTCATCTAAACTGATAGCTGGCATGCTCATTGCACCACCTGGCACACCCATTGGGGACACTGTTGGCATTGGGGCTTGCGGCATCACTGGAGAACCTACTGGTCCTGCGGCTAATGGACTTTCTGCTTTGTGCATTAGGTCTAATAAACTTTTGATCTGATCAATACCCTGAGCATTTAAACTAACGTTCATTGATACTGGTGGAGTTGATGGAATGTTATTCATTGGCATGCCGCACTCTACTATAGAAGATTCTGTTACGGGCGTTTTGCCTTGATCTATATCTCTAATACGGCCAAAGAGTTTGTTAAAGTCTAAATCTGATTTCATATTATTTTCCTTTTACCGGTGATGGTATTGTATTTTGTTTAGAACCCACCGGGCTAATACCTACACTAGCTTCGGGCATTGGAGATTCTTTTTCTTTAGGTTGTCCTGCACGTAGGTCTTTAGAATCTCTTGCAAGATCTTTTAAGAAACTGCTTACATGCTTTTCTCCCACTAGATTCTGTGCTGTCTTATCAACTTCAGATTCTTGTGGCTCTCCTAAAACTGGAGTCATCTTTTCATTCATTTCTGCTTCGTATTGTTCACTTGGATCATTAGCAGTTTTTACAACTACTTGACACTTGCATACTTGTGCAATGTAAGCTTCTAATACTTGTGGAGTTGTTGGATAGTGACACTCTAAATCAAACACAGTTACGTGTGAATTCTTTAAATTTGGAAAATCTAAAGGACTATCTTGAATAGGTGTGCGCTTGCCTTTGCTTAGTTTGACAACAGAAAACTTCTCCATTGCTGAGTTTAATTCAGAAGAAAAATCTTCAGATAAGTCTCCCGCGACTTTGATCTTAAATTCATAAGTCTTTTTACTTTCTGTTAGATATTCTGTAAATGATTTCATCATGATCCCCACTGTAGTATTTATTTCATTTGCTTTAATTTTTCCAGCAGGCTATTACGATCAGTTATCAGCATACCTTCGCCAGCCACCATAGTATCTTCGCCCTGCGGCTTAGAATCTTGGTCAAGTTTTGCTTTTTTAATCTGTAATTCTATCATTTTTAGCTTTTTATCAATTTTAGCTGATTTAGCATCAATGGCATTCTTAAGTGCAGACTGTGCTACTTCAAAAATCCTGCTAGAGTAACGTGCTTCTACGTTCATGCCTAAATCCATAAGATCATCGTAGGCATCTGTAGCACGTTGCGCTAGACTATCAAATTCAGCATCACTAGCATCTCCAAGTCCTTTTACAGAGGGCAATGCTGTGGCAATTTTATCAATTTCTTCAATGTCACGAAAGAAGTTGTCAGCGGGCATTTTACTGCGAGCTTCTTCTATTTCAGCTCGACTTGCGCTAGCTGACTTTTTAGCAATATCTTTGCTTTCGGGAAGATTTAAAAGTTCTTCTAATTTCTTTGTCATATGAATACTTATCGTTTTCCGTTATGGAAAATATCATTTTCTGAAACAACTCTAAAGAATACGCCTGATTGTTTTGCCCATGCTCTTGCGGCTTCCCATTTGGCCATGTTTAATACTGCATGAGCTTGACTGTGTTTACTACGCCCTGCTTCTGCTAGGCTGGTTTGTTTTAGGGGTTTAACTTCGATAATTTCAGCGTGTGCTTTGCCGTTCTTATCAACATAGTTAATAAAAAAATCTGGTACGTATACAGTTTGTTTACCTGTGAAAGGATTACGATATGGGATTTTTATAGCTTCACTTGACCAGTTTTGTACAGCAGGATTGTTATCGCAAAACTGCATAAATGCCCATTCCCAACTGCTACGATATGTTGGAGTTTTATTTCCTATATATTTTTCTGGGTTCTTGGGTACAAATTTACCCTGTACAAACTGTTTCATACTACAATATTTCTTTTCTCAAGTAGGTCAGTAGTATCGTCTCTTTTGTATCCAAGCGTAGATATTTTTTGTCTATTATAATTCAACACTTGCGAAATTACCGCAGATATTTTAATATCTTCTAGCTTGCCCAATGTGTCTAAAAGAGTAAACACATTGACATTGTCTATCTTGGCCTGTTGTAGCAATATGATTGCTGTTGAATTACTGGCCAAGTCGTCAAATCCACGTTTCTGAAAGAATCCTACAACTGCATCTATTTCTGCCGCAGGAAAAACTACTGGCTCAATAAAATACATGTCAAAGAAATGTTTGACTTCATCACTTGAGTCTGCGTTAATAATATTTAGGGGTAAGTTAGATATTGCCATTTATCACCTGTGTTTTAATTAATTGATATTGACTTTGTACTTCAGGTGCTCCGTTAACTACTTTGTCTAGGGTTTCAGTTTCATACTTTGCCTTGGCACCTGCACTTAAGGCATTCCATTTAGTGTTTATTTCAGTAAGATTCCCAGCACCAATAGCCTTACCAAATACTGCGGTTCTAGCTAAGGAAGTTAGCGACCCAGGACGAGCATCGAAGAACGATTTTACCTTAGCGGCTGGCAACGGTCCAAGACCTTGTGTTATCTGTGTTTGATTGGCCGCTGTAAAATCGCCTTGACCTGTACCGCCGCTCTTGGGGAATAATACATTTGCAACACCGCTGACATTAACTCCGGTCGCAGAACTTAATGCGCCTGTTAGCAAATTAAATCCTTCTTGACGAATACCTTCTGATGTTAACTTTTTAGAGTTGTTGACTACTGCCGCGCCTTTGATCAATGTACCTAGCAAAGCGCCGGCACTACTAAATGCACTACCACTAGAGATGGCGCCAACAACGTCAACTGCGCCACCTAATATGCCACCTTGTCCAAATAGGCCAACTTTGCCGCCACCAAGCAATGATAACGGACTAGGGCTCTTATCATAAAATTCTTTGGCAAAGCCATCTGGATTACCAGTGCTAACTTGTCCTTGTCCGTAGATCACAGCTTCATACATAATGCTCATTTTATTTGCAGATGTATCTTGTCCGTTGCTGTTATCTAGGCTTTCGTGTTGCCAGCCAGTTATAATAGGATTGACTAGAGTAAAACTTTGATACTGCTGTTTGCTTAATTGAAATATTTGTATAGTACTAAAGAACGGAACTGATTGATCTCTATCAAGACCGTATCTATAAGTGTTAAATCCCTGAGTGTTATCCAATCGACTATATCCCGGAGGAACAGCTGACGAGCTTGAACCAGACGAATCAGAAGAGCCGCCAAATAACTTGGTTATGCCCGGAACTACAGTATTGGCTAACGACGAGAAAAATCCTGTAGCACCGGCACCACCTCCACCACTAGCAGTATTGTGACTTGAGTCTGCATAATAGTATCCGTAGTAGAGACTCCATAAGGCTGTAGTTACACCAAGATTGTCATCATGAAACGAAATATTAATTGGTTCGTATTCTAATTTTGTTTGTGTTGCACGTTTTCTATTATACTGTTGTGCAACATCTACTTGAATTTTAAATTTGGGTAGATCGATTGATTTGACCAATAGGCCGACAGTTCGTTGATGCTGTTCTTTAAAATTAGTACCGGCTAAGGGCACATCATTAAAGTTAAAGACCACATGATAAAGGAATTTAGTCTTAGGTGCTAGTCTAAATGCACTAGTATTATATAATCTGGCCGCGTGGGCAAAGTCGCCAAGGTTGCCCTTGGGACGAGAAAGGCCTTGGCCTAAGTTGTCTAAGAAACCATCTAATATACTCATAGTAATATTTATCGATTAGAATAAAGTGGAGAGATAATAAAAAAGGACACCGAAGTGTCCTTTTAAAGCTCCCGGAATTAGTAGCTGTTAAGCACCACCAGTTACAAATGTGCCTAAGCTACGACCGACCGCTGTTCCGACGCCTGTTCCTACTGGGCTTTGGATTGCATTATCATAACGAATAGCCAACTGGATAGTTACTGGTTCGTTATTTGCGTATGCTAGAGTTTGATAGTTTGCGTTCTTTACATAGCAACCATAGATTTCCCATGTTTCAAGAACGTTAGCTGTGTTAGCACCGTTACCACCGTCTAGAATTTCAATTCTAGTTGTGAATTTGTAATCGATACCAGAAGCCGCAGAACTTTGCTCATAAAAATCAAATTGTTTCTGTAGTTGTTCGCCAACAAGCTTCTGCACTTGACCTGTAACATCATCACGTAAGTTAATAGTGATGTCGTTCCAAGTGTGCTTGCCTGCTAGACGTACTGTTGAGTTATAAACATGAATATCTACATCAGCAAAATCCAATGTTGGTCTTGTGATGTCGACAACTTGCTTTGTTAGCTCAGTTGTTGGTGTTGATACGCCAAAGTTTTCTAGTGATACTCTAAAACGATATTGCAGTTTAGGCATCAACAAGCCTTGAGTGCTTGCTGATTGATCACTTACTAAGGGTACTGTTAGTTTGCTTAATGTTGAAATAGACATTTGTTGTCTCCCTTATTTGTATTTATTAATTGCCTAACCCTGCAATCTCGCCAGTGTTTTTCAAGCGCACTGGAATGTAAATAAATTCCACTGCTTTTACTGGTTCAATAGCAATGTCTACGTGTAGTTCGCTACGATCAATTCTGTTAGGTGTGTTGTTACTTTCGTCACAAACAACTAAGAAGTCGTATAGAGCACGTTGACCGACTAGTTCTAACAATAGGCTTTCAACCTGTTGTTTGATTTCGTCACGTGTAATCTTATCGTTAGGTTCAAAGATATAAGGTTTAGCTAGCTTGTTCAACTGGTTACGTAGGAAAATTACCAAACGTGCTACGTTGATACGATCTAAAGCACTTGCGCCTTTAGCACGAGTCTTCTGACCAAAGTTAACTAGACCAGCACCTGTAAAGTATGTAATTGGATTAACTTTTACATTATACAATGTGTCACGTTGTCCGTCATTTAGTGCAACTGATTTGAACTCGCCTTCGTTTGTAACATAACCAACTGCTGTTGCGTTTGTAACATTACCACGACGTGTTCCTGCTGGAGCAAACCATGGATAAGCAACTTGGTCGTTTAGAGCAATAGTTCTTAAGATCATGTGGCTTGGAGGAACTGCAATGTTCTTTCCAAAGTTGTCACTTGTAAAGCCCCATGGATAAAATACACCTAGGTATTCATCAAAACTAACTAGACCGTTGTCGTTGTCTTCTAATGCACCCATTAGGTTAGTACCCCAGTTGTTTAGGTTAGTAGCACTTGGCTCTAATCTAGCTGGAGTATCACCAACAACAAATGCTGTTAGTCCACGATCGTAGTTTAGGTTAACTAGTTCGCCAATTAGCTCAGGATATCCTGGGCAAGCTAACAAGTTAAAACTGTTACGTTCTGTATCACGAATTTCTTCGTTGTTATTGACCACGTGTTGTAGACTTTGAATGATAACTTTACGCTGTGCGTGACGACCAAAGGAACCACTTCCGTCTGTTTGGTTTGCACTTTCTGTGACCCAACGATCAGCAAAATATTCAGTCATTGTTTCGCCATCGCCTGCGCCAAAACGTCTGTTAATTGCTGTTTGATCGATGTAGTTACGAACATAACGCTTGACGTTAAATCCGCTACGACGAGTATTCCATAACAACATACCTTCTGGGTATAGTGCAGGATCTGGACAGTCAAAGTCAACAAAGTCGCTTTCTAATAATGCTGTAATTGATGCTGGCATGTCAAGATCGCCAGCTGTTGACCAACGTGCGTCAGCAAACACAATACCGTTTTCTGTTGTTTGATCAGTTACATCGATTAGATCCCAACGCTTGAAGCTGTTGTTCCAACGTTTTAATAATGGATAGTGTTCTAGATCACTAGTATCAACCCATAGATCAAGATCGGATGGATCAGCTGGAGCTGTTGGGCTAACTGTTGGTCCGTCTGCATTGGTGTTTTCTGTTGGAACATAATTTAAATAACCAACCCAATCTGTACCATTGTTGATCATAATATCAACTTCGTCTACTACAGAGCTGTACCATAATTTGCCGTCTGCTGTTTTAGTAGTTGGCGCAGTATCGCTAATGAAGTACATGATACCAACTGGTATGTTACTCCATGATGTAGTTGTATTTCTATATCGTACTACAAAATATCCTTCTGGAGTATCATCATACTTTACATATACTGTGTTAACTTTAATGCCTGAACCTGTATAATTACGGTTAGCATCAGAAGTAGGATCTCCTGCAGGATTTATTAGAGTATAGTTTAGTGGATCAAGAGCCTTGTTTGCCACTTGATCATTGGCATACACTGGAGCAGTTAATTGTTCCCATAAACGTGTTGCACTGTTATAGACCTTAACACGCCATCTTGCACCAGCATTTGGCTCAGTAGTTTTGATCCATACAGAACCTGTTGGACGATTATCTAAAGAAGCCTTGTATTGTGGAACTTGTGTATGTTTGCTGATCTGTAGTTTAGGTGCCATGTATTCTTGGGCTATAATACCAAGTGCTCCTAGCAGATTGCCCCCACCAGATTGACTAATTGTTAAACTGTCAGTACTTGCACTAACTGTAAAAATTTCTAGTTTATTAGCTGAATTTTTTCTAGCGCCAAATGGACCTTCTGCATTATTAATATCAGTAACTAGACCGGCTACAGTAGTACCAGATGTTGCAAATTGTACACCATTGATGGTAAGTGTTGTTGTTGGTAGGCCAGTTGTTGTTCCGCTGGTTTGACTGATTGTAGGCCATGCTCTTACCCACTGGTCTGTTCCAATAACTACCCATGCGCCGTTGCCTTCTGGAGGTATACCGTTTGCATCGTATGCGCTCTTGTAGTAAATTTCAACATATTCATCGTCTAAGGCCAGTCCATATGAGCCTGCGGCTGCGTTATTATCGAGTATGTCTAGATATACTGTTGGAACTTGATTGGTAAATGACTGGCCGCCAGCTGTTGCTGAACGTCCGTCCCACTGGAAAATACCATAAGTTGAGCTGGCAGTATCTAACCAGAAAGTACCATCTTCTGGTTCTCCGCCTGGGGCTTGTGCTCGTGCTTCTAGTTCGTTTAGGTCAATATCTGCACGAACAACTAGTGCAGAGTTACTTATTCCTAAGAATGAATATGCGGCTTGTAGACCGTATTCGTTTAGTTCACCAGCATGAATTGGATTGTTGTTTGTATCTTTCTTGAATACTGGATCGCCGAATGTTTCAGCGAGTTCACGCTGACTTGTAATTGTATATACTGTACCTGTTTTCGACGCTGTAGTTCCTAATGCTGTACCGGACCCCGATGATGGTGTCTTGTCTGCACCTGTTGCCACAATGAATAGTGGACGAGTGCCTGGTTCAGCTGTTGTGTAAAAACTTTCGTCGATTACAGAAACCTGTACGCCTGGTGATATTAAAGCCATTTTTATGGTCTCCTTCTTACTGTTAATATTTAGCAGGTATTTGGTAAAACAGCTACTTATAAGTCGAAGAAAAGGGCAGAAAAAGGGCTAGTATAAATATATGATGCGACCACTATGCAATATATGTAAAGAACGGCCTTGTGCAGTCAACTACTACAAGGACAAGAAGCCTTTCTATAGAACCAAATGCGATGGATGTGCTAGAGGCACAACTCCTAGTCAGCCACGATGGTATCAACTAGGCTATCGTAAGAAAGATGCCTGTGAGAAATGCGGATATAAGAGCCGACACTCTGAGCAGTTTAATGTGTTTCACATAGACGGCGATCTTAACAACTGCCGTCCTGCAAACCTCAAGACTGTGTGTGCAAACTGTCAGCGAGTCCTACATAAAGAGGGCGTTCGTTGGCGTCAAGGTGATTTGGTACCAGATTTCTAACCTGGAGATATAGGTCATCTATAGTGGCATTATTATCTAAGATATGATCAAACTTAGTGCCTACCCATGCTGTTTCGCTAGCATGAATTTTAAGTCGTTTTATACGCTCACTGCTGATAGCATAGCTTAGGTTGCGATCGCCTTCATTCATGTTAACAGCATCTTGATACCATTCAGGTAGTTGTCCACGCTGTACCCATACAATTTCGCCACCTGCGGCTCTAATTGATTTGATTTCGTTAGGAAAGCGACAATCGCTAATAACAATGTCATCTTTTGAATTACGGAGTTTATTCTCTAAGCTGGCAATCCATATATCGTCATGGAATGCTTTACGGCATACTTCTGTGCCCCAATATTGCAGGATCCAACGTGGTGTAAGATTGGGCATGTTTAGGCGTTCGCTCCACCACGGATCTACTTGTTCACGCCATTCACGAGCACTTTTTGTACGGCCTTCTAGCATAGTGCGGTCCCAACCAAATACCTGTGCTACTGCATCTTTAAGACTGTTAGCAAACGATTCTCGTCGAAATCCGTGAAAGTTAGTCAAATAATCAGCAACAGTATCCTTGCCCGAACCAATAAAACCGCACACACCTATAATCATAGCGTCTCCTAAAGTAACGCTAGTATATAACAGTTTTATTACAAGGTCAAATATTTTCTTGCCGTTTTAAAGATTCCTGTATCTGGTTTGATAAATCAGTCAAATATTGATCAGTTTCTAGTTTGGCTTGAGCAAAAGAGTTAAACTTGTGCAACTGCGTTCTTGCGTGATCTGCTGTAATTTTATCTAATCCAGCTAAGGTCCAGTTATGTAGTCCGCTGCCTATCATTCCTAGGTAACTACCGTTGAATGTGTATATAGACGGTATCAGCCCATGACTACACATGTTTAATATTTCTTCAACGCGATCAGTAGTTGTTTCTTTAGCAGTAATTTTACGCCAAAACTCGCTGTCTGTTCTTCCGCCCTGATAATGTAATACTAAGAAATCTTTAATGTCATCATACATTCTAATCATATTACGATTGTATTCATTGATGCGAGAATCTATGACTGTCATTTCTTTAGTGTCTTGCAAATATTCAAAAATAAATGTAATCAACTGAGCAATCGTAGTATGAATACTAGTTGCTTCAAGGGGTTCTGCAAATGCCGCGGCAAGACCCAACGATAGACAATTTTTCTTCCAAAGCATTTCTCCACGACCTGCTGTAAACTTTATGTTGCGTATAGGATCTATGTTGTATCCTAATAATTCTTCAACCTCTTGTTGAGCTTGTTCTGATGTAATATGTGTATCGTCATAAACGTATCCGCAACCATATCTAGTCTGTGTTGGTATACGCCACATCCATCCGTTTTTAAGTGCGTGGGCTGTTGTTACTTGAGAATAGTTTTCTTCTAAGGGCAACTGAAAAGGTAATGCGGCATTTACTGGTAAGTTTTTTTGATAACTGTGCCATGCAACATCTAGCTTATTCATTAATACACGTTTTAGACCGCTACAATCAATAAAGAAGTCGCCAGTGATCACTTGTCCGGTGTCTGTAACTAGTTCTTTAATACTCCCGTCCTCTGCCAAGTTAACTGATTCTATAATAGCATCTATATGACTAGTCTTGGCATGCTTTGTACATATTTTCTTAAAATATTCGCCAACTTTTACAGCATCAAACTGATAGACTCCCCGATTTACACGAACACCAAACTCATACATTAATCCCGTAGGCGCACTAAGATGTAGTTTGTTTTTGTTAATCATTAGTGTATGTAGGAATATGTTGTCAGGGATACGTTGTCCACTTAGTGGTAAACTGATAGGAGCCATGTAACTAGTTCCATCACCTTTCCAATCAACATGATGTATGCCCAGTTTTATTGTAGCATTAGTTTCTTGAATAAACTCATCTATGTCTATATCGTTAGTTGGAAAAAATGCTCCGTTAATGAAGTCTGAAAATAAACCGGTGGTGCCTTCGCCAGCACCAATAATTCCAAGTTGGCTTGACTCTACTACTGTGATTTTATGCTTGTGGCTTAGGGCTTTTGCAATACCGTATGCGGCAAGCCAACCAGCTGTTCCGCCACCTAATATAACTATATTCATTCTAGTTCCAATAGTTGCATTTCTATTTTAGCAGTAGCATCAGCAATGTCACCTATGCTATTAAAAAATCTCTTTGACATTTCTTCCATAGATTTTTCAATATTGTTTTCGTCAAACATAGGAGAAATGCCATGTTTTATTACATAAGTTTGTCTAGTTAGATTTAACGTTATTACTATACGTGGTTCGTCGCTAGCACTAACTTCTGTTCTATGTAGTACTGTTCCGGGGAAAACTAGTATATCATTCCCGTTAACGGGAATAGTATGCCACTTGCCCTCGTAAAACATTTCAAAGTTGCCACTAGCCTCTGGTACTGTTACATAACAACTCATAACGAACTCAGCACCACCGTGACTATGTTCTGTAGTTTCACCTGTACGTAGGTGGCGATTCATCCAACTTCGAGTAATATAATCTTGACTTGCTTCGGGGGTAATGTCTTCATAAAATATCGAACAAAGGTCAAAAACCACATCTAATAGTCCCTTAAGTTCGGGCATTAGATGTGGTTGTATTTCAGTTCCTACAGACGACAGGGCATTGCCTTTTTCTAAGTGAACTGTATGTTCCGGAACATCGGCAAATCTATCATTTAATAAATCAACATACGGTGAAAAATCAAAATGTCTTCTTATATATGGCAAGCCATTCATTGGGTATCCTTACTGTGCTTTAGGATACTTATCTTTGATTGCCTTTATAGTTGAATAAAATGGTTCCGTTCTTTTTGTTTCGTCATCGTCCATAGCATGCCATAACATATCTAGTTGATCTGATAGCTCTGGATATTCGTTTTTGCGAAGAGTTTTATGCATCCATGTTTGGTGATCAAAAAATCTCCAACGCATCTCCGCGGTAAACGGAGTAGGATTATTAGTTCCTAATGGACCACGGTCTAATAGTTCTCTACCGTCATCGTCTGGATGGACTGGTACTGTTTGTGCTGTCATGTTATATTCCTCTTATGATTTAATAGTGCCAACGTATGCCGCTACACCTTCGTAGTTATAAAAATATGCCACTGCACTCATGCCTTGGCTACTAGGTAATGTTCCTGCATTTCTAATAGATATTTTTGCATATCCGGCGCTTAGTTCGGTCCATGCTAGCGTAAAGCTATTATCACCTGAGTTAGTTCTAAGTCCATATTGCCCGCCATATCCGCCAAAAATGCCGTCCCACATGTAAAAACCGTTTGATCCAGTTCTAGCATACAATATCAACATGAAATGTACATCGCTGTAACTACCAGTATTATAAAGTATATCAATAGTAGTTCCCGCAGTGGTAGAGTGTGTCCAGTTATGTGCCCATTGGCGGCAAAAACCGTTGGCTGCTATTAGGCTTGGCATGGTAACAACACCCGACATAGTTCCACCGCTTGGAGGTACACCGGCACTAGACTGTGACGTACTGTCACTGCTGAATGATATTCCTGATGATGTTAAGGTTGCTGACATAGTGTTCCTTTAATATAGCGTGCCTTGATTAACTGTTATAGGATTATTTCCAAAAATTAACATACAATATTGGCCACTTCCACTATACCCAGTATAGTCTAGTCTTAGTGTTCCGTAGCCCGCTCCTGCTGATTGACAACTCAAAGAACCCGAGCTTGAACTTGGGCTAAATGTGCTGATACCGTATCCGCCAAACGATCCGTATGTATGTTTATATCCAATACTGCTGTGAAAACTTTGTGTAAACAACATAAAAAACACATCGTCGTATGGGTTGGTATTTGTTATCAAGTTTCCAGGTAGGCCGGCACCTAGACTGCTGGTCATTGCCCATACTCGCACATTTCGCATTGACGCGGCAGTATATTGTCCGCTATTATAAACTTTAAGAGCGGTTTGTAATAACGTGCCAGTCATTGTTCCGCCAGTGAGCGGAATGCCTGCGGTTGTTTGCGTAGTACTATCGCTAAACTGTATTCCTGAACTAGTTAAAACTGCCATTTTTTATCCTTAAGTGTATAATGTGCCAACGACTGCGGTGCATGAAAATGCTTTGTACATTGTTAACCATACAGTTGTTCCTGGAACGTTAGCTTGCGAGCCGTGGCTTATGTTTAAGTAGTTATAACCTGCCGATAAATTTCCAACGCCGCCGCCTGAACCTTGTGTTGGAGTACACGATAATGTGAATATGCCGCCGCCTTGTGCGGCAGAAGTTGTTAACCCATATCCGCCCCAAACACCTTCCCAGCGTTGATAACTCCTGCCGCTATGATAAGATAGTAAGTTTAGTTGAAAATGTATATCATCATAGCTACCTGTATTGTATAACAAGTTTACGCTAGTAGCTGATAAACTACTGGTAAAATTATGATAGTACTGTAGAATACCAACACCACTATTAGCCCTAAGCCTGTATAGACCTAAGTCGCCAGTCATTGTTCCGCCAGTGAGCGGTAGTGCGGCAGTACTTTGTGTGGTACTATCGCTAAACGTAACTCCAGTGCTTGTTAGTACTGCTGCCATATTAACTTACCTTCTTTTTTAATTCATCAATCTGAACTTGTTGTTCTTTAATAGCTTCGATCAATAACGCTACTGTGTTAGCATATGCTACAGATTTAATCCCTTCAGCATCCGTAAACACAAGTTCTGGAACTACTGCTTCAACTTCTTGAGCTATTACACCCATCTCACGAGCTCCTGTTGAAATACGGTCAAACATTACACCACGTAGGGCAACTACTTTATCTAGTGCTGTTGTAATAGTTTCAACATTAGTTTTTAATCTAGCATCAGAGTTTGATGTTACTGTTCCTGCGGCTACAACGTTACCAGTAGTGCCAACAGTCATTGTAGTTGTATATGTTATTGGATTACCAGCTGTGCCACTTGCGCCAAATAGAAATACGTGTCCTGTATTTTTATATTGTATAACAGTACTAGTATCACTTACCCTGTAGTTATATACACCACCAGTTCCTGTAGAAGTAAAGTTGTAACCAGCAGAATCATAATCACCACCAGATTGACCAATGTTAAAACTACCGCCTACAGTTGTGCCGCCTGAGGCCGGTGTTGTTTTTAAGTTGTTTCCAACTGTACTACCTTGCGTATACAGTCCACCTGCAACTGATAAAGTACCGGCTGTACTCAAAGTCATTCCAACTGTATCAATTGATCCGCTGGATGACGATAGATGAAATTCATGCGAGCCCACCGTTGATGTATTGCTGCCATGTGAATAATACCTAGCTACACCTGAACCATTGGTATCAATGTTCATAGTGTTGGCAATGTTTGTGCCTCCACCTGTAGAAATAGTTACTCCAGTTAATGTGCCAACGCTAGTTAAACTTGATCCAGTAACACCACTACCTAATGCGCTTCCGCTTAAAACTTGTGTACCATTAATTTGTAAAACAGCAGAAGCGTTTGACAAGTTAACTGTAGCATTTCTGATAGTTGCTGTACCAGTAGTTGCACCAATGCTTACAGAAGTAGCGGCCTGGAACAACTGTCCAGTCAATGCGTTTGTATTGAACACACTTGCAGTACCTGTACTTGATGTAACAATACCGGGATTTGCGCCATTCAAGTTCAATGCTGTAGCATTAGCCGCTGTAATAGTGGCATTACGTAAATTTAATGTTCCAGTAGTTGCGCCAATAGTAACTGAGGTAGCCGCACCAAATGCGTTACCAGTTAGTGCATTAGTATTGAATACTGCGGCAGTTCCTGTATCACTTGTAACAATAGCAGGACTTGCACCATTAATATTTAATGCTGTAGCATTTGATAAAGTAACAGTGGCATTTCTAATAGTGTGTGTTCCAGTAGTTGCACCAATGGTAATAGTAGTACCGGCGCCAAACGCATTTACTGTTGTTGCTGTAGCATCAACTAGCGAGAATGTTGTTTGATCTGTAGTTAAGCCGCCACTAGCATTTAAAGCTAATGTACCAGTTGTTGTGATAGCACCAGTACTTAAACTTGTTAGAGTACCAACAGTTTGTAAACTAGAACCAGTAACTCCACTGCCCAACGCTGTACTGCTCAATACATCAGTGCCATTAATTTTATAAGTTTTACCGCTGACAATATTGAAGTTTTGATTGGATGTCCAAGCAGTATTGGCACCAACATAGGTAAATGTTTTATCAGTTGTGCCTTTTAGTGTAACGCCGCCACCTTCAGCTGTAGTGTCAGTTGCACCGCCCACGTTGAAAGTTATTCCGCCTGCGGTGTGACTACTTTGGCCAGTTACTGTGATTTGTGTAGCACTGTCAATAGTAGTGATTACTGTGCTAGTTCCAAATGCGCCAACGCCAGCAGTTCTAGTCAATGTCATACCAGGTATTAGTCCGCTAGTAGAAGACAGTCCAGTTACTACTGAACTAGTCGCAGAACTTGTAATTGTACCTGACAATCCAGTAATACTGGCCACACTGCCCAATATAATATTAGCATCATCAATAGTTAATGTGTTTGAATTTAGTGTAGTAGTTGTACCGTTAACTGTTAAAGTACCTGCAATAACTACACCAGTTGATGAGAATGTTGCACTGGTAGCACCATTTGCAGTAAGTGTTACATCACTGTTATTAGCAACACTTACACTACTGTTGCCGTTGTTAATTGCGTTGATTAATGTGGGTGCGGCTGTGCCACCACTGGTTGCCTTAACTTCAAGGGTACCTGCATTATCTGTAATGGTCAAACTTCCAATAGTAATTGATCCTGGACCAACATACAGGTGACTCCAACGTTTGTCGGAAGTACCTAATGAATATGCATTGTCTACACTAGGTACATTGTTAGATGAAATTTGTGTAAAATATTGTTTAACAGCACGTTCTGTTGGAATTGCAGTATTACTATTTCCACTCAATGTAACGTCACTTGAAAACTCATTTACAAGTTCACCTAATTGTGCGCCAATTGATCCCAATCTCAAACTAGTCAAACCACTCAAATCAAACGCACTTGCGTTTAGTGTTGCTCGACCAGTAGCTTGGTCAACTTTGAAATATTCACCCACACGGAAGTTACCGTCTTGATCGGTTGACACATAGAACACACGCCCCGGAAACAGTTCAACTACTTCATTACCTTGACTGCTTGCTTGTGCAGGTACTCCTGGATAGTTTGTACTTGCTACACCGCCAGTACCAATACTCAAGAAATCGTGTCCAGTTAATCGAACCTGTGAATAGTCATAACGTATCTTCATTGCGGTGCCGTCCGTACTATAGGCGGCTTTTTCTGCGGCCAACACAATAATTACTTTGCTACCACTATTGGTCCAGCCACTTGAACTTTGAATAACATAAGCTATAGTGTCACCTGTAATACTGATACTGCCGCCCGGTTTAGGTTCTGCAGTCAAGCCAGTAACTACTAAGATAACACCAGTTTGTCCGGTTACGCCGCCTGTAGCAATAGTCATGCTTGCGCCACTGCCGTTGGTAACAGTTTCCCCCACTGTGAATGCAGTACCTGTCAATTTTTTGTAATAGATTCTACTGGTTCCAGGTTGCACATTTACCACTGTGCCAGTGGTTCCGCTTGAAGCACCAGTAATAGTGTCGCCATCTGCAAAGGTACTAACTAATGAGCCTGCTTGCCAGGTCAACATGTTTCCGTAGACGGTTCCATTTACAGTAGACTCTCCAGCATTAAAGCCACTGGACAATGCACCATATGTACCATAACTGTTGTTGCCGTTTAGCGCACGGATTTTGCCGCCGCCTGTGGCCACATATCCCATATGACAGAAATAGGTAAAACAGCTGACAATTTCGCTCTTGCCGTTATCTTTGACCCAATAGCCAACACCATCATCTAAAATAACTGTGAATCCATGAAACACCATACTCTTGTTGCCGGTAGCATGTAGTGCCCCGTCAACCAGTGCGCCAACGCCACCTGCCGATTTGGCAGTACATTCAATAACATAAGGGCTCTTGGTAGCAATAGGACTTGCACCGTTAAGTGCTACATAAATTCCGCCAATGGCGGCTAATTCAATATTAGTAGGATCTGGAGCATATGGAACATACCCAGTAAGACCAACAAAACACATCTTGTTAAGTAGAGCACCGTCACTTAATTTCCACATGGTCAACTGTTCATAGCCACTAGCTGGTCCAACAATTGTTGTACGCTGACTGTCACCAATAACTGCAACAAAACTTGGAACTATAATAGGTAGCTGTTCAGAGTACGTGCCCGATGCAACCATAATTGCCGCAGGTCCTGTAGCTTGAGTACAGGCATATTTAATTGTGGCAAATGCTGTGCCCCAACTTTGGCCGCTGTTGCTGTTGCTACCACTAGGACTTACATAATAAATCTTTTGGTTAACACCGCTTTCTCCCCATACAGGTAAACCGTTTGCTGATACTGTTAACACCTGTCCGCTTACGCCAATGCCTAAACGTGTGTCACTGCTAGCACCTCTATAGATTAAATCACCCTGAGTTGTAGTAGGCGTAGTGCCTTCTGCCATCAGTTCAAATTTGCTACTGTTATTAGCCCAGCTGGTTGCGCTAGTATGTCCTGTAACACAGACGTAACTAGATCCGCTGTAGCGAACTACATCGTCTTTGACGTAGGCTACACCGAGCGCCCAGGCTCCTTTCCAGTTAAATTTGATTTTACCTAAATTAATTGATGTTATTGCCATGTTGTTTTCCTAATCCCGTTGTATTTAACTAAAAGTGACGATTAAATTACCATCTGCGTTCATAGAGTAAACATAGTCACTTGTGCCAATGTCTACTTGGCTATAAATGTCTTCTCCTGTTGAATCTTGAAAACTGATACTGCTATCAGTAGTTGTTGAATATATTAAATTTCCTTCAGCATCTTTGCTAAAACCATGCATTTTTTTACTGTAAGTCAGTGTTCCGTTTACTGCTACGTCAAATCCTGAACCAACAATAACACCGCCCAGTGTGCTAGTCGTAGCTGGAACCAGTGGAGTTGTACTGATAACTCCGTTAACATCAACAGCAATACCAGTACCTACTATAACTGCTCCTAGTACTGACGCGGTTGCTGGTGTTGTAACAAATGTTTTAACAGCTCCCAGTGTAGTTTTATAACTGGTAATGGGTGTTGTGGGATCTACAACATAAACAAGCGAGCCAC
>Ga0209191_1000654_pt1 | contig 26015 bp, 24 predicted proteins | sample S_130626_EF_Meta_FD_187320 | JGI IMG/M metagenome (GOLD analysis project Ga0209191, IMG submission 187320) | Freshwater microbial communities from Lake Simoncouche, Canada to study carbon cycling - S_130626_EF_MetaG (SPAdes) (version 2) | ecosystem: Environmental > Aquatic > Freshwater > Lake ...
TTTTAAAATATTTTAAGTCTACTGATATATTTTTTGGTATTATAAAAGAAACGGTAAAATATTATGAAAATGATAATGATGAAATTTATGAAAATATTTGGGATTATTTACAAGCAAAATATGTTTTAAATTTAAAACAAAAATTAAAAAAAAAAAAAAAATAAAAAAAAAAAAAAAAATCTTTGAAAAGTGAAATTTTAAATATCGTAGAAAAAATGAATCGTGGTGGTGAAGATATTAGAAATTTATTATTGAGTGTTCCTAAAACGTTGAATATGAATGATGAATTATTTGGGTTTTTACAACAATCAAACATTTACAAACCTATTTCTGAATATGAATTATTACAACGTATATATGAAGAAGTTTTTAAAAAAGCAATGGGAACATCAGAAACTGCTAAAAAAATACTTGACAAATTGAGTCAACCTGGTAATATAGATTTATTAGATGTTGAAGAACGTAAAATAGTAAGAGATATAACGGAACTTATTAGTAATGATAACGCACCTGGGTATTCACAAGTAAGAAGAGATGTAAAAACCGATAATGTTAATATTTATCGTTGTATTGATGTATGGATAACACAAAAAACTACTAGTAGACTTGAAAAACAAAATCTTTCTTTTAAACCTAATATTATTCGCAATTGTATTACTATTGATGATAATTATTTGAAAATTAAATTAAAAAACAAAAAATTATACGACAAATTAGAAAATAATATGAAAAAAGATGATGAACTTGAAGGTGTATATTTTAGAACCGAGACTACATATACAAGAGATAAAGAATATGAAAGTTTTTATATCTTTATACCAAAAAATATTGAATTTTTGATTGATTTTTTAAAATTTTTACAAATAGAAATACCAGATAAAGGAGATTTTGATGATTATTTAAGACATATATATGGTTTAATATACGAAATAGATAATTTTTTTAATGCAAAAAATTTACAAAAATTAACTCAATTACTTAGACTTAATCCTCAATTACATACACTTAATCATAAACGTTCACTATCAAAAGAAGGAGGAAATAAAACGAGAAAAAACAAAAAAACGAGAAAAACGAGAAAAACGAGAAAAAATAATAAAACAAGAAAAAATAATAAAACAAGAAAAAATAATAAAACAAGAAAAAATAAAACCTTTTATTATTTGTAAGAATGTTTTTAGAATGGGTAACCATTATAACCGTAAAAAGTTATAATTGTGAAATATCCTAAAGGTTTTCGGTGAGTTTTTACTCCACCAGAATGAAAAAAATATTTTTTTAGTAATTTTTGTCATATTTTTATTTTCGGTTGGTAATATATAATGTCATCCGTAACTCCAAATTATTCATTCAATCCAGCTTATTTAGGTGTGTCTATGGTATCTCGTGGTAAACTAGGACCATTAAAAAAACTTATGAAACCAGTATTTACAGATAATTCTATGGTTTATTACAAACAAGGTAGTTTGGCAGCAGGAGGTATTGGAACTGTTCGAAATTCTAATATGAAAGCAAAAAAAACATAGTTATGTATGGATGAGACATTCAATCATTTTTTTCGCCTAAAACCATATTTGATTCAATAAATTTACGTAAATATTCTTCGTGAAAAACCTCTTTTTTCCCTTCATGTTTTTTATAAAAAATATATTCTTCATCGCTTTTTTTAACAGTCCATCCTTTATCTAATGCATTCATAATAAAACACATTTTTTGAAAATATATTCGTTCTAATTTGACAGAAGAAGATGCAACTAATTGTTCCATAAGAATGAGAACCAACAATATACTAGAACAAATGATTATAAAAAATCATTTTTTCCGACAATACCATATAAAATTAAAATTTCATGTATAATATAACAAAAAATAAAAATGGAATCAAATTCAACTAAAAATCAAATAAAAAGACGTGATCCTGCATCTCATACTATAGATAAAAAACATTCAGAAAAATTGGAACATTTTCATCGAATAGAAAAAGAGATTATACCCAAATTAAAAGAAGAAATTGAAATTATTAAAGAAGAACTAATAAATTCAACTACAAATAAAAAAAATACTACGGAGAATCATCTAGAAAAACAGGATAAAATAAAAGTTTTGAAATCGAAAGTAAGAGATTTAAAACAAGAAAAAAGGAAATATTTTTTAGATAATTCCCTTTATATTTTCAATTACTTTGAAGAAAAAAAACAAATATCTTCTGGTGAAAAACAGAATGTGAATGTACTCAATTCTTTTTTCAAAATAAAAACGAATGTAAACGATGTTAGTATGGAAAAAATTAACAAAATTAAACAAAATGTCAACAAATATTGGAAAAACGTGGATAATGAAATTACAAATATCAAAGATTTTGTAATATCTACTGATATTTGTCAATCATGTAATCGTGGAGAGCTTATTCCTCAAGATGAAGAAGGAATTCTTATATGTAATAACTCTCAATGTGGAAAATTCATCACGTATATTGTTGATAGCTCAAAACCATCAAATAAAGAACCACCTAATGAAGTTTCATACACGGCATATATCCGTCTGAATCATTTCAAAGAGATACTCTCACAATTTCAAGCAAAAGAAACAACTCAAATTCCCGAATCTGTTATTGATGATATTCGAAATCGTATCAAAAAAGAACGTATCAAAGATTACGCACAAGAAATTAATTATGATAAAATGCGTGAAATTTTACGTAAATTGGGCTATAATAAATATTTTGAACATATTCAATATATTAATTCTATTTTTGGTATTCGACCACCTATTATGAGCGATGAACTTCACGAAACATTATGTGTTCTTTTCATAGAGATTCAAAAACCATGGGCCGTACATTGTCCAGCAAACCGTACTAATTTTTTCAATTATACATATACACTTTATCAATTATGTGTATTGTTAGATCAAACACAATATTTACCTTATATTCCTATGATGAAAGATCGTGAAAAACAATTAGAACAAGATATGATATGGAAAAAAGTATGTGCGGATTTGGATTGGTGTTATTATGCGACTGTATAAAGAACTGTCAATATTTTAAATGTTCAATGGTCTAAATTTTCATCATAGAATAAATGGATTGTTTCGATCATTTTTTCTGTTTTATTTTCTGACCAATATCTTATTTGTTCATACAATGTATTCAAACGTTTTTGCCATAATTTTTGTTTTTTTGGATTAATTACAAACAATCCTGTTTTGTTTGTATGCCATTCTGATCCTACTTTTTTTCCATCTTTCTCTATATAATTGTCAGGATTGAAACGAATAAATACGATGGGCTCGAACTGTTCTTTAAATTATTCACAAATATTAAATTTTTATTTTTATTATTTTATTATTTATATATTGATATAAAGATTAACTTATGTAGTATATTGGGGTGGGAGTAGTTTGTAAGTTCTATAATGAATACCTTTTATAACGGAATAATAATCCTGCATGCGATTAAGGAAGTGGGTCGCTGAATTCATCGTTAAAAAAAACTTACAAAATATATATTTTAATCTTACAAAAACCACGTAAGAAATTCAAAAATAATATATATTTAGCATGAAAATGCGTGTCTTCGTTCTAGGGCACTTAGAAAACAACATAAATTGATATACCTTTATGGTATTGAAATTCCTTTTGGAAACTATGAAAAATAGTATTTATGAATGTTTCTAGAACGGTTGCATTCTACCACTGAACTAAAAACGCTTTTTGAGAACCTAAACTGAAACCATAATCATAAACAAATAATCTATGTTTATAGTTCCATATTAGTTCTCAAATTATATAATCAAAAATTCTTTATATAGAAATTTATGTATAATACTTTTATATTATACATAAAAAATTGATTTAAATAATATTAATATAACTCAACAAAAAACTATACCTTATATGGAAACTAAACAACTAAAAGGATTAAACCGTAATACTATTGATAAATACTACACAAAAGATATTGTCGTTGAGTTATGTTTAAGTCTCGTAAAAAAATACATACAAATAAACACAGACGATTTAATTATTGAACCGAGTGCTGGTAATGGTTCCTTTATTAGTGGTATTAAATCATTAACAAATAATTTTAAATTTTATGATTTAGAACCTGATAATGACGAAATAATAAAACAAGATTATTTACAATATGAGTATGGTATTATTAAGGAAACTTTTAGTAAAATACACATAATAGGAAATCCTCCATTTGGTCGTCAATCTTCATTAGCGATTAAATTTATAAAAAAATCTTGTGAATTTTGTGATAGCATTTCGTTTATATTACCTAAAAGTTTCAAAAAAGATAGTTTAAAAAAAAAATTTCCAATAAATTTTCATCTTATATATGAAATTGATTTACCAGATAAATCATTTTTAGTAGATGGTGTAGAACATAATGTTCCGTGTATTTTTCAAATTTGGGAAAAGAAAAATGTAAATAGAGTTGTAAATGAAAAATTAGAACCATTAAATTTTATGTTTGTTGAAAAAACGGAAAATCCAGATATTTCATTTCGTCGTGTTGGTGTTAATGCTGGTATAATTGATGAAAAAATTTATGAAAAAAGCATTCAATCACACTATTTTATAAAATTTACAAATGAAAAATCAAGACACGAAACTATAAAGAAATTATCTACAATCACTTATGATTTTAACAATACGGTTGGTCCTAAATCCATCTCAAAACAAGAATTGATATTTAAATTCAACCCGCTATTAGAATGTTAATTATACTTTGAAGAATTCAAATGGAGCATTTTAAATCTTTATTGGTATAAAGTATGAAGTAATAATATTTTGTAAATTATTCAAATAACACAATGTATTATTTTCAAAACCATTTACAAATAATTTGTATGCTTTATTTTTTCTACTTTTAAATTGTATTTCGTTACAAACAACACATAATAACTTACTATTTTCGTTATTATGTTTATTATTCTCTATATATTTCGAACCTCTGTTAAGCTGCTGTCCTCCACCCCATAAATCTAATTGGTTCATACCAATAATAATTTTATTATTTGATTTTTCCAGAATATACCAATCTGGTATTTCAGTAGTAAAATGTCCTTCACATTTTTTTTCAAAACAAATTTCAAATCGGCTTGTGTCAATTGCTAATTTTGTGATAAATTGCTTTACTATTTGATTAAACCTATTACCTCTTATAATTCCTTTTGTTCCTGCTGGTATTAGGTGTAATAAATAGTCTTGTATTATTTTTTCTTTTGTTTCTTCGTCAATATATTTTTCCAATACATCGCTTAATTTTATTATTTCATTTTTAACAGAATTACAATGTTTATATTCACAAATTAATTTTGCGTCAGTTAATTCTTCCAACGTTTCATAACAAATTTCTTGTTTTATTCTTGCGTTAATATCTTCCATAGATAATTTATCTTCAATAACGTGTTTAACATTTTGTTCTGTCATCTTGTAATAATAAAATACTTGTTATAATAATTTTTTGGAATCAATTTTTGTTATTATATAACAATAAATGTTTTATTCTCTTCTCTAATTGATTCCATTATACAATATGGTTACATAATTTATGTATACGCAATAATATAGTAAATTTGTCAATTATCATTTTGGTGTTTCATCTTGAGATGGTAACCAGCAAAGATTGTAAATGGGACGCCCTAAATGGGACGCCCTAAATGGCATAATTTCAAATTATTACCAGTATCCGACATTTGAATTCTTCAACGGTTTAAAATATTTTTATATTATAGAAAAATAAAAAGAATGTCAATTCAATATTCGAGAACCAAGGGACATAATAGGACAAAAAAAACAAGAATATCAAAAAATAAATCAGATTATATTGTAGTAATACCAACATATAATAGATCAGACGTTCTCGAAAAAAAAACATTGATTACTCTTAAGGATGGGAATGTTCCGAAAAATAAAATATATATCTTTTTAGCAAATGAAGAAGAACGAAAGAAATATGAGACATCAATACCTAAGAATTTGTATCATAAAATGATTGTAGGTGTTCTCGGAATAACCAATCAACGTCAATTTATTTCTAAATATTTTTCTATTGGAAAAAAAATTGTTTCTTTAGATGATGATATTGAAGGTCTTTATCATCGCAAATCTGAAAAGGTTCTCCAAAAGATTACTAATTTGGATAAATTTTTTATTGAATCATTTCAACAACTTGAAAAGGAGAACTTGTATCTATGGGGAATTTATCCTGTATGTAATCCTTTCTTTATGAAACCGAATACAAGTACAAAATTAAAATTTATTATTGGTGCTCTTCATGGATATATTAATCGTCATGACAAAGACTTGGAATTATCTGGCAAAAGTGATCAGAAGGAAGATTATGAACAAAGCATTCGTTTCTTTAAAAAAGATGGTGGAGTTCTCCGTTTTAATGATGTATCTATCAAAACCAAATTTCATGCACCAGGTGGTTTAGGACGCACCCAAGAACGAATGAAAGCAAATGAAGACGCTGCAAACTATTTACAAAAAACATATCCAGATTTAGTAAGTATTTTTCATAGAAAAAATGGAATGGCTGAGATCCGTCTACGGGAATCCAAATAGGATTTGAATGAATAAAAACTTTATATAATATATAAAAATGCGTAAAACTACTACACATAAAAAAGATAAAAAAACAAAGAATCATACATCAAAGAATCAAAAACGTCAAAAACAAGATACACGCAAAAATTCCAAAAAAACACACCGAAGAACACAGAAAAAGGGTGGAATGATAAGAAATTTATTTAGAACATTAGGATTATGTAGACCAAACCCTGATGGTGTAATTGACTCAATATGTATAGTTGACGAAAATAAAATAAAACGTATTCAAGGACAAATAAAAAATTCTTCTGGTAAAGATCTAGAAGAAAGAGAAAAAGATTATGAAAATATCGCATCATTATTATCATTAGATGAATATAATGTAATAATAAAAACATGGAAATATGGTAATAATAATAAAAAAATTTTTATTAGAAAATATGTACCATTTTTAACAACAAAACTAAATAGATTATCAATTGAAAGAGAAAACATAAAATTAAGTAATTCAGTTAGACAAAAAGAAATTGTAGACAAAATAAAAGAAAGTAACAAAAAACGACAATCTTTTATATCACGACCAACTACCTCACAAGGTATTTCATTAAATAATATAAATGTTGATGTTTCAAAAAAATATTCACCAGAAAGTTTTAAAAAAGAAATTGATGAATATAAAAAACAACTTCGTGAACATGAAAAAATAGGTTTTGCTTTATCTAATAATTCAAAAAAAAATAGAAAAACACAAGAAGAACAAAATAAAGATGATGACAAAATGTATGAAGATTTTTTGAAATCAATATAATATAATTCACCAATTTTAAATATTCGAGAACTTGATTCAATGTTGTTTTTTCGTTATTTTTCGCAAAGTTTTATTATGATGTTCATAAAAACGTCGTGATTTATTTTTCGTACGAATCCAAAGATTCTTACGTAAATAGCAAACAACCGATAATCGCTTGGCATCCTTGTCAATTAATTTAATTGGTAAATTTCCATGCCATTCATGTACATCCATAAAAAGAACATCTCCTGTACGTACATCAACACCCAATCCATATTGAGGAAAACAAGTCTCACCACCAGTATAACGTCCTTTTTCAATAACTACCAAATTACCAAACCCTTCATCATCATCACCTTTATCAGTATGTACAGTTGTCCGAAAATTCACATTTGTAGTAACAGTAGTAAAACTAGTTCCTTCAATTTTGAAATGAGTTTGTGAAGCTTTTTCCATTTGACGTTTGTAATGATCGGGAGTATATTTTTTATATAAGTGATCAACATCTTGTATCAAAGGTAATAATTTCGCATATTTTTCAGGATATTCCGTATTGAATCGACATTTACGTACTTCCAAAGGTGCTTTAATACAAGCATTCTTGAACGATTTTTTATAATTTGCTGGAAAACGGTCGAAATATCCAAAAATATTTGTCATAATTTTAGGATTTTCATATATATTCTTTTTTTTAGAACCTGTAGCACTACCACGGTTAGATGTAGTATTCATGGCAAATTTGATAATATTATCATAAAAATCGTCAATATGCTTTTTAGAAAAAACACCTTTTCTGAAACGCAATAAAAGTTTTCCATCATCAGTAAAAACGTCCAAATCATTATTTACTATAGTATCAATCATATTGGATTTTACAAAAGTATTGGCAATTTTATTTTGCATTTCAACATCAGTAAATTTTTTAGATACAGTTATTGTTTTTACTTTATTTCCACCATTATCTGAAGACATAATATACAAATAACAAATTACTTATATATTACTGTAATAAAATATCAAAATCATCGATAAAAATTAACAAGTATTAATATTATTAATACCATTCCATAAAATTCCATGAGTATTTGCCCATTTCATTTTCTCACAATTAGTAATATCGGAAAAATCAATTGTATTATTGATGACATTATATTTATTAGAAGAAGTTGTTAAAGTTAAATATTCAGGAATTCCTTTGGATTTATTAGCATTATCAAATATAGAACCTGACCCAACATTGATAGGAAAAACACCATCTATTCGAGGTTCTAGACCCGTAGGAATTTGACATTTTCCATCAGATTCTTCAATCCAATAATTTGGACAATTATTTGCTTTGGGTGGAAAATCGGCAGTGTTATTATTCTTATACATCAATAAACCAACAACAATAAAAATAATAATTAATAAAAACAAAGCAATACCTAATACAATTAATTTAAAACTATTCATAACTTATTTTTTAAAAATATAATATATAGTATAAAAATAAAATATAACTGGCAATATATAAAGAATGTATTCTAGTTATAATTTTAAAAGTAGTTTATCACCAGACATAATTAATAACCCAAACAAAATAATAGATTTAGAAAAATACAATGGACGAGTAAATATTATTGAACCTCCTTCAAAAGCAATATTATTTAATATGGCTGAAAAGATTGATTTAAAAAATAAACCAGTAGATTATCGCGAAGCACTTACTGGAACATGGGAACACAATCCATTAGAAAAAGCATTTTTTTCATCAGAAAATATTGGAATATTACAAAATGCTATGAAAGGAAATGTATATCGTCTTTCTGGAAATAGATATGTATTGCCTAATCAAAATATTGATCATTTGAAGATTGTGATGCGTGGAATGTATTTACAATATGCTGAACATTATATTGAAAATATTCGAGGGCAAATAGAACGCCTAAATAAATTAGTTTTAGATTATATTGTACCAAATTTATACAATGAAGCAATTGCTTATGAAAAATACTGTCGTGATCAAAGTACTTTAGTTACACCTTTACCATTGCCATTACAACACAATCGTGAATACAAACAATTAGAATTAAAACCATGGACATAAAAATAATTGTATTGATTTTATTATAAAAATAATCTTCTATGATAAAATATAAAATATACAAAAAGTGGGGTTCGAACCCACGCAAATTTAAAGAACAGTTCGAGCCTTAGACCACTCGGACACTCGGATACTTTTGCTATGGATTTTACAACATATTATCAAAATAATTTTTATAGAAACAATTGTTTTTGAGTTACTAATTCTTGTGCAATCATTCCCAAAACGCCGATCATAGCCAATCTACCATTGTTGAGTTCTTTGTCCATTGAAACTTGTGTTTGAAGATCATTGGGATTCCATAAGGCAAAACCGAAATCACCAGGTTGATAATCTTCTTTCAATCGAAATGGTTTTTTTGTTGGATCTTCCCAACCACGAAACATAGAAGAAAATTCTCCAACAAACATAAGACTAACGAATCCAATTTGTAATTCATTGGATAAATTTTGAAATTGATTTATTGCCAATTCATCAGTAAATTGCTCAAGTGTAGGCAAAATAACCGCGGCTAACATAGCTAATCGTCCATGCTTCAATTCTGCTTCTCTCAAGAAAGAAGGTTGTATACCTTTTCCAAAAACATCGAAATCAAAAAATGGGACATCATTGAGTGGGGGTGTAGCGGGTCGGATAAGTGGCACAACTTTTACAGGTGTGACATTATTGACAACGTTCTTTTTCAAACCAGAAACAGCACTAATCAAGAAAGCAAAAAAAGAAAATCCACGCATAGTAATATAAACTATTAACATATTTATCTTTATATTTTTTTATAATTATTTTATATTTTACACTGTTGAATGTTACAAGAACGGATATTTTGAATTTAGCAACGGTTAAACACCACGAAAACGAACGACAGTAGGAGCATCACCAAAAGTATATTCCGTTTTGTTAATACCGACTTCACGTTGAAATAATACATTATCATTTATTTCCATAATATCATATTTCAATCTACGTAAGTTCTCGATTTCAGGAATCAATTCACGAACATGTATTTCCATAGCCGATTTTAATAATCCTGTAACACCACCATAAGATGCATTGGCCAATAAATTACCAGATTTTTTATATTCGTCAATAATTTCATGAATTTGCGCCTGAATTTCTTGGATTTTCATTTTTTTCTCTTTCAAAAGATCTTGACGTTTGGTACTATAAAACGTTTCTTGATGGCGATCAAAAAATTCATGAAATAGTTCACTAGTTTCTTTATAAGTTTGTAATATTTTTTTGAAATCACGAACAGCCGTTTCTTCTGAAATGTAATTGAATAAACTGTCCATTTTTTGACGGATAATTCCATCTTTCTCTTTTTCAATTTGTTCTCTAAACAAATATAAAAATTGTTCGTTTGGAGAAAATTGTCCACGTAATAATTTTATATCCAAAGAACAAGGTTGTGAAATATCACCACAATACGCATAATATCCATTTGAATCTGTATTAAATGTTGTTCCAACTTCACGTTTACAATGAACACATTTACCACGAATACGTTTTGCACGTAAACTTCCATTTTTCCTACTTTTCGATTTTTTAAATGCTACTCGACGCCGTTTCAATAAATCGTTTTCATAATCGCGTTTTAAACGAAAATACGTTTTCAAAGCATCATGATATGATATATTACGTTTTACAACATTAGCACGTTCCATTTTATCGTATCGTTCTCTAAATTCGTCTTCATGCTCCCAATCTACATAATCATAATTTGTAATTTCAGTAGTCAATGGATTATTTTCAAAAACAAATTCATGAATTGTTTCAGGAAGATTATCAATAGACAAAAGCGGATTTTCAGAGCAATGAAGAACACGTAAATGAATTAAATTACTGAGATCTAATTGATGAAGCTGATTACGAGTACAATATAATCTTGTCAATGATTTCGGTAAATTTTGTATTTCTTCCAAATGATTGTTTTCACAATGAAGTTCTTCTAATTGAGGAAAAGTAGAACAATCTAAAGTAGATAAAAAATTGTCATCGATGTCCAAATATATAAGAGAACCCGGAAGCTGATCTAAACTTACCAATAAATTACCTTTACATACTAATTTTGTAATACCTACCTGAAGATGTTTGATCGAAGTAATTTTACCTTCACCAAAAGAAATATGTCTCAAACGTGGAAATTTTTTAGAAAGTAGAGATAAATCGAGATCACCAAACAAAGGTGTTTGAATATTCAAATCAACTATGTCTTTTTTAAGACCAAATACAATATCTTCCAAAGTAGTTTGTGCAATATTATTATCCTTACGAATAGATTCACGTTCTTCCTGAATTATATCAGACATTTCTAATGACTACTTATTTCGTATACACATTCTATATATTTTTTTTGTATATAACATTGCGCATTCCATTACGTATTCACTATTATGTATTATATCAATCTAAAAGTCTAAACCGTCGATGATTTGTAATGGGTGTCATTACAAATCTTCAAGAATCTAAACCCACATCAGGATTATATGTAAATGGAAGATCTGTTATCATACTACTTTGACGTTTTTGATCCATTTGATAATTACGAATTTTAGATAAAATATAATTTTGTTCTCGGAGCATTTTTTGATCACGTTCCCATTGTGGTATATCACGCTTTTTCCAGCGAAAATAAAGAATTATTCCAAAGACAAAACAAAAAATTGAAAAAATACCAATATTAAAAACCCAAGAATAAATATTAGATTTATACTCATGACATCTATGAAGATTATCATAAAGATAATTTCGAACACTAGATTCTATTAATTTCGGATATTCCATATAGAATAATAATATGTAAAAAAAATGTTATTATAGCGAAAATACAATCTTAGTTGTATGTATAGAAATAAATATTTTGTAATGAATAATAAATCTGAATCTCAATCTGAATCTCAATCTGAATCTCAATCTGAATCTCAATCTGAATCTCAATCTGAATCTTATACAAAATTTCCAAACCCATTTGAATTATTTGAACCTCCTCAATTACGTGAAGGTATAAATGAAATTACAGTAAAAAATACACCTGACGCAAAAAATAAAAATATTTCATTTTCAACATTAATGACAGGAATATTTTTTTTATTAACATTTTTGTTAGCAATTGTATATTATTTTAATTCGTCTATATTTTTAATTGATGATTTGATGAATACCCATTATACTATGGATACTTTTTGGAATTTATTCAAAGGAAGAATTGTTTCAGGAAAAATAGCAATATATTTAATAACATGGATGTTTGTATTTGCTATTAATATTTTAATTTTTGATATAATGTTCAATAATCATGATATATTAAACATTTTTTATATAACAACCATGTTTTTTTGGACCATTGTGGGAAGTACTTTTTTAATAATAGGAAATATTCCTAGTTTAGTAGAAGTTTTTGAAAATACAATTGGTTATAAATTTATCTCATTACCAATACCCGGTTTATTTAATTTAAAAAATACAATGGAATGTATAAAAAATAAATGTTATAATGATAATAAAGATTATGAAATTTCCAATGATTTTTTATTAACAACCTTTGATATTCCTAGTTTTCATGATCATTTTAATTCTATTTTAAAAAAACCCAATAATGAATCTAATTCAAATAATAATAATAATACCGATAATGAATCTAATTTTTACATTGACATAGTTGATGAAATTGAGATAAAAGAAAAACGTAAAGAATTATTGAAATTAGTATTAACAAAAAATACAATTGGTCATTATTGTTGGACACTATTGGCATCATTTGTGAGTATAATGTTAACAATTAATTCAATTATTTCTACATAGAAAGATATACAAGAACCGATAAATAAGATAAAATAGCTAAAATAATAATAATAATCCAAATAGGCAAAACTGTCTTATCTGAATACCCTACGCCAAATGGACGAAATCCACCATCTAAATTATAAACAATGGAAGGTTTTATCCAATGAATAATAAAAAAAAATACCAAAAATATACCAATAGCAATATTTATTTTTTGTTGATATATAAAATGTTTAGAAAGCATACCTTATACCTTGATTATAATATAATATGACTTATTATTTTTAATTGAATTATCTACTAAGAATCGAGAACCATAATGACTATTTACATATTTGATTTATCATTTTTTTCCGTGCGGTTGTCCTGTAGTTTGTCCAGATGCATTAATAGTAGTACTTTCAGGTAAAGGTTTTGAAGTAAGAAATAAACCATTACCAGTGCTTTTCCAATCACCACCAGGAGGTTTAATTAGAACATTCATTTCAAATCCACCACCTTGTTCACCAAATATTATAGTGATTGGGTAACTCTCACCATTATATAAATATTTTTTAGAATATCTTGATTGCATTCCATGTTTACCACCATTATCAAGAGTTACATTGGATAATGATAATGATCCAAAAGGAATATCTACCCAAATATAAGAACAATCATCAGAATTTGTAAAAAATTCCCAAAAACCACTAACATTTGGTTTTAAATAACCTTGTATTAATATTGAAAAACGGTAATCTGGTTTTTTTATATCACCTATAACATAACTATTAGTTATATTCTCTAAATTAGAAATATTATCGGTAATCCCCTTATAAGTAACCTGATTTTTTTGTGCCCAATCAATCCAATTTTTAACCCCATAATTCCAATTTTCATTATCTTCACAATAACCATCACCGTTTATATTACCAAAATACCACCATTTTAATCCATTTTGTTGCATTTCGTCGTAACCTTCATACAAAGTAATAGTATTACTATTAATGTTAATATAATTATTATCATAATACAAATATAAATTGAATAATAATACAAATATAATTATTAAAATTAATATAAAATGAACAGAATCCATTATGATAACTATATTATATATTTACCATATAAAATACAAAAGCGAATTGTATTATTTTTAGAACGGTATAAACCGTCGAAAAAATAATACAGGAAACCTTTTCAGAATGTGATTACAAATCTTCAACGGTATAAACTACCAATAACTAAACATTGTATATAACATTAAAGCGATTCCAATAGATAAATTCGTAACACTAATTGCTTGAAAATTTGTTTGTGTTGATATATCTAAATATCTTATATTTGAATTTGAATGTTTATCTGTAATTTCCATGATTTTTTCTGAAAAATATTTATTTTTACAAAGTTCGCGTTGATAACAAAATTTTCCACTATCGTCATTTGTAACTGGCTTTTTACTACATATTGTATCTTGTGTTGAATCTGTTATTTTCCAATGAAGATTTGTTGTACAATCATTCGGCATAATTTCAGGATTTACAGTTTTATAAAAAAAATCATTTGGATTATATCCAATGATGTAATCTGATGCATCATTCGTTGTAATTGTCTGATCGTAAGATAGTGTTTTTTTACCTATAATCAAATTTGAATCAAATAAATTATTCATTAAATTTGAACCTAGTGTATTAGTTGACATTATACTATATATATATCACAAAAAAACATACTAAACCGTCAAATAATTAAACCGTCAAATAAAATATTTGAAAATTATCAAAAATATGAATTATATACAAACACGATAGTAAACAGTATCTAATGCGGTAATACTATCACGTTGAATTTTGACTACTTGTCCAGGACGTAATGAAAGAGCCAAAGCTTGAGCATCAAAACGATCAATTTCAGGCAATTGATTCACCGTTTTCATATTGAAATTCATTAATAAATCGTTTGTTTCTTTCTGAGTTAAAATCGTCATTTTGGGAACCAATTCATGTTCCAGCATGTTGAATTGAAGTCTTGTTATGTTATGAATGACTACAAAAATACCATCATGATTATAAAGATATTCCATTTTTGCCACAATTGTATCATTGGGTTCATCTTCAGTAATAATAATCAATGTATCATTTTTAGTAAGTACATTATCTACAAAATACAAATCTTCAATAATATTTTCTAAATTTTGTGGACGAATTTGTTTAGCGGTTAAATAATATTTAATGTATGTTTTCGTGCCATTTGTTTTATGATTTACTAACATATCTAATTGATCATTTGTAAACATAGCATCAATTTCATTTATACTAAAGTTTTCATAACCTGTAATATAATAATCTTGATGAACATTTAAAATATCCAAAATAATCTTTCGCGAATTATAAATCTTGAGAATTTTATTGTTCGAAGACATAATGATAATGATATATTCGTATAAAGTTTAAATTGATTTTATATTCAATTTTTATTGTAAAAATATAGATAAGAATATAGATATAAATATAAAAATATGAAATATATGTATAATGTCAAATTTATCAAAAAGTGTTGGTTTTATTAATTTACCTATATGTAGAGCATTAGGAGTATTGAATGTTGTATCATATACACTTAGTCATCCAAACTTTAAAATTACTTCTGTTGAAGAAAGATTTATAGAAAATATCATCAAAGAAACCCCTGAAATATTCGATAATATTGACATAGCTTTACAAGAAATTATAAAAGATGATAAAATCAATTATCATGATGTTCCACAAATTGTATTGATGATGTCACGGATTATAAAAAACATTAAATCCGAAAAAATAGTTGATTTGATTATGGTTATTCAAATAATATTGGATATTATTTTAGAATCTGGATTATTACCTATTACAGAATTAGAAATAGATACTTTCAGACGTGTTATCGATTCATCATTAGGTCTTTTAGAAATAAATCTATCATCACCTACCACCACTACAAGTATATGGGATTGTTGTTTATCTAGATAGATATTTTATTCCATTTTTTTTATTGAAAAATCACCAGATGACATAATTGTATTTGGATTTAAAACTTCAATAGGTAACTCCACTTTTTTATGAGTGGATTTACCTGTTTTCACATAAACTTCTTCCAATGGTTCGATGATAGAATCCATTGGTAATCCCATAGTATTTGTTTTGGTTGGAAGTGTAGTATCCACATCAATTGTTCCAGCATTATCACGACCAACAACATTAATAACTGGTGCAAAATGAATACCGTGTTTATGATTGGATAAATTTTCCAAAACTTCAGGATTTGGATTTGGTGTTGGTGTAAATGGTATCCAATGTCCTTCAGCATCTTGTAGATATTCATATTCAATGGATTGTGGATATTCTGGAAAAGTGGGAATCGATGCTAAAATGGCATCTTGTGGAATTTCCGAAGGACGATAAATTTCATTTGGACGAACAACTTTAATCTCTTCTTCAGTAAATTGTAAATCATCTATTAACATAGGATCTATATTTTGATTTACTGTATTCGGCATAGAACGAATGGTTACAAAGTGAGGACTAATTTCCAAAATCTCCCAAAGGGTTAATACTGGGCCCGTATTTTTCTCGGTAATACCACGATAATGAACATATTCTCCTTTTTCAAATGAATGCATTTTGGGTTCATTATTATCTCCATTTTCTTCAATTTCTTCAATTTCTTCAACATCTAAAATAGGACGAATATTTTTTTTATTATTTTTCACATTTTTACCACCTTCAATAATACGCCATTCGGAAGATTCGGTTGGGGGTTCTAAAGGTGAATATGGTTCATTATTTTCTAAAATATTGAAAATATCTGTAGACTTTTTAACTTGATTACGTTTTGTATCTGTATATTTTTTACCATAAACTTCCAAATCATTATATTCTTTTGAAACGGGTAATCCCATCAAATTATGGATATTATGTGAGAACATCATATTTTCAAATTGAGGCAAATTGTCTTCTGTAATAATACGCATCTGAACATTGATTGTCTGTAATTCTTGAATCAATAATTTCATAGAATAAGGCACAGAAACCACACTGAAACTACGACCATATTTCGTAACATTTTCAATATGTATTTCCTTACCATCTAAAGATCCTACATATTTGATAGGACCATCTGCCATAGGACTCATGAAAAGATTTTTAGCAGGATTACAAATAGCCAACATTCCCGTATTATTACAAATCGCAATATGATATTTATCACCACGTTCCATCATAGATTCTGTCAAAAAATTGCTGATACCATGAGCAATAACGGAATCACGTTCCATTTCACCAATTCTCAAACCTCCATCATTTGCACGTCCACTAACTGGTTGTTTAGTTAATGCAGTACGGGGTCCGAGAGCACGATAATTAATTTTGTCTTTTACCATATGTTTCAAACGCATATAATAAGTCGGTCCAAAAAATATTTCGGCTTCCAATTGTTCACCTGTCATACCATTATACAAAATCTCATTTCCACTAGAATGATAATTCATCTGACTTAATATATCACCAAAAACACGAACCTTGGATCCTTTGTTTACAAAAGCCGTTCCATCACCAAATCCACCTACAGAAAGACATGCTTTACCAATCAAACATTCGATCAAGTGTCCAATTGTCATACGAGAGGGTAACGCATGAGGATTAATAATCATATCTGGGCATATTCCGTCTTTATTGAAAGGCATGTCACGTTCGGGAATAATTAGCCCGACCGTTCCTTTTTGTCCAGAACGGGAATTTCCTATAAGCATAGATGGAGCCAAAAAATTCTCTCGCATATAATATAAATTTGATGAAGCCATTTCAATACAATACACTTTACCACAATATTTCATGAGTTTTTCTTCATTTGATTCGTTCTTTTTCTTGTTGATATAGGGTTCATTTTGTTTTCGAATAATACTTATTTTGTAATATGTATGTTTTTGTGTAATTGTTGAGGATTTTCCTTTGTTATAACCCATGGTTCCCGTACATTGACGTTCAATACCATCGGGTTCTGACGCAATTTTAATTACACCCGACCAACCACAATGAACTGCCAATCTAGAAATATCGTTGGCCAAATTCACACTGATCGTTCCGTAACGACTGAATCCATCCTTGTAGGTATGTCCATCACCTTCCATGAGTGCCTCCATCAAAATAATACTCTGTCGTTGCGATAATTCCCACACATAATCGGGTAACACTTTGTTTGCTGCGCCCAAACTATATTTCTGTAATTCTTCATATATTTCTGGGTGTTCACCCTTGTTCAACGCAAAATACCCTTGAAATGAATCATGTTTGAATTTCAACCCCAATTTGGTTAAAATATGTGTATTAAAATCTACCTTACGTTGTTTGTGAGACGACAATATAGTTCCTCTGTTGTTAACACTACCATCACTAATAAACATGCCTAACAATTGTAACCAATCGTCCATTTTATACCGTTTTGTAGAGAGGTCCATCCATTCTACATCTGGTTGTATGTTTTTCATCGATTTTTGAAATCTAACCATTTTACCCATAACATCTCGTGCCTCGATCAATTCATATGTTTTACCGCATCGTTTCTTAACAAATAATTTATGATTCAATGTACATACTACATGAACCTGTTTGTTTTTTACGTAGTACATTTCGCCATCATGATCATATATAAATTTATTGACGGGGTGTTCGTAACACATATGACCATTAACATCCAAAGTTGCTACTTTATGTATAGAAATATCAATGTCTATCATATTAATCCAACCATATTGTGTTAATACCTGTTGTGACGGGAGGGCGCATGCAAATTTATCACCCAAATTGGGAATACGCACTTCACGAATACGCACCTTTGCAATACGTTCCCCCTCTTCCCCTTCTGTAATAAAGGTTTTGTCTACAATTCCCAATTGTCCTTTTTTAGTCGTTTTTGAACCATCTATTTTTTTAGAAGAACCAGAAGTAGTCGTAGTCAATCCTACCAATACAGTTTTGTCATCAATTTCGATGCCTTCACGTACAATACCATATTTGTCTAATTTACTATAATCGTATCCGGGTTTGGTACCAACCACTTCATTTTCATTCTCAATATTTGTAAATTTCAAATCGGTTGTTATATGTGCATGTTTACTGGTTTCTTCATGAGCCTGATATGTTGTAAAATAAGTAGTATGAAAAAGACCACGTTTAAGTGAACCTTCGTTGATGAGAACGGCATCTTCGACATTATATCCAGTAAAACACATTATAGCAACCATGGCATTTACACCATATGTATTTTCTTCATGATTGATGTGTTCCAAATAACGTGTTTTTACCAAAGGTATTTGTCCAGAATTCAAAATAACAGCGGTTTTATCCATACGTACTTGATAATTGGTATGGTATAATGATACAGCTTGTTTACTTTGACCACATGAGAAAGCATTACGAGTAGGAGGATTATTTTCAGGAAAGACAATCAAATTACACATATTACCAAAAATCAAAGATTCATGAATTTCCATATGGGTATAATTTTTCATAGAATGCTGTTCGTATTCTTCGGCATTCAAACATATGAGCGCATTTTCACTCTCACTACAATCGATGTAATCAATCATTGCTTTACGCACAATAAAACGTTCCAATTTTTGAGGATTTGTCTCTTTTTCGACACCTTCATACAATTCAAACATTTCATATATTCGACTTGTTGAAGGATCGAAACCAATATCATGACGTTTTTTGTTAAATCCTGTTATAAAATCATTCCAATGTATTTTGTTATCTTGATTTGATAATAAATCCAAAATATATTTTTGATCAAATGACATTTTTTTGGTATCATCATCATAATAGAAAATAGGACGTGAAACTCTACCTGAATCCGTATAAATTTGTATAGTATTCGTTTTAATCTCGAAAGTAACACTCATAAAAATAGGCAAAAGTGCATTACGACGAAAGAGTTTGATTTTTTTAACACAATCGAGGGGATCCAATATAGAACCTGCCCAAAATCCATTGATGATGATTTTGGTCATAAATGACAACATTTTCGGAGAACATTCTTCGATATATTTCATACTGATTTTTTCACGCATCCATTGTATCAATGGTTCACGTATACCTTTGCCACCACGAGTAACTTGAGTCATAATAGCCAAAGATTTATGAAGACCAATATTACCACCATCAGGTGTATCGATAGGATCAATATATCCCCATTGAGAACAATGTAGTTTACGTGGTTCAACCAATTTAGACCCTGAATCCATCGGAAGATTCGTTTTACGTAAATGACTCAAATAAGTATTAAAAGATAAACGATTCAGATCTTGAACAATACCTACACGTTTTGTATGTGTTTGCGCACCCCAATTTCCCTTGAATGCTTTGTTGAATCCGTTTTCTACAATACGATTTTTAAGAATTTCTTCATGAAATGTTTGTATCAAAAGAGGAAGATCATTCGCATATAAAATTTCACTATAAATAATACGTGTTTCTAATTCAACTTGAATATGTTTTAATTGAATGTTATAATATTCGCGAAAAAGATCATACATAAGTGACCCAACGAGTTCCAAACGCTTGTATTTGAAATTATCACGATCTGTTGGAAGTTCGAGACCAGTATAAACGGACAAAAGTCGGAAAACCATATAACCCAAATAAAATGCCTTTTCGGTATAATTGACTTCTCCAATATGGGGTAAAAAATAATCGGCCAAAATTTCTAGCGCATGTTCTGTACGCATACCTTTTGTTAAACTCGCAATATATTCAATAGCTAATGTTTGTGTAATAAAAGATCCTGTGTCATGAACAGAAGGAATAAAAAGATCGATCATATGTTCGTATTTATCCATATCAAGAAGACACATTTCAATGATTTTACGATCAGTTAAAATACCTAATGCACGAAATAGGATAAAAAGGGGCACGGGTTTACGCACATTGGGAATATTGACAACAATATTCAAATTTGTGAATTTCGTGCTAGGTGCAAGTATTTGAACAGATAAATTACGAATCGGTTTCGCAACATTTTCCGAAACAGATCGAATTTCAGCTGAATACAAAAAATCGGTAGCAGCCACTAAATTACCATCATCATCTTTAGTTTCTTTTCCTTCACGAATCCATAACATATTATCGGCAAATTTTTCTTGTGTGACCACGGTTTTTTCTAATCCTTGAATGATAAAATATCCACCTATATCATTACGACATTCACCCATAGTATGACATATTTCTTTTGGTAAACCTTTCAATACACAAAAATCGGAATGTAACATAATGGGAAATTTACCTAGATAGATATTTGAAAGAGTAATGGTACGCCGTTGAGTGTTATTACCCATCATGGATTTTTCTGTAGCTTCACGTAATGCTGCGGCAATAGAAGGTGTCATTTGAAATGGTTTTACACTACGTTTATCACGAGTTATTCTTTTGCGATTGTCTTGACGAACCGTTTTTTTAGGACCACCACCTTCGAATTCGTTATCCGTCGATTCACCACCATTTACTTTTGATTTATTTTTGAAATTGTGAAAAGGTTTTACAGTTTGACGACTATAGTCATCATGATTTTCGTTAATTTCATCTAATACATTGAAAGAACCACCATTGTTACCAATAACATCATCACCAATAATATTGGGTAATTCATTTGCTGCTAAAACATCGATAAATTCAACATCAATATCATAATGTATTGTCATAGCATATGTCATATTACGTAATCGAGCTTCATTAGGAAACATATAATGAGAACGTGATTCATCATAAATAACGGGCTTACCAAAATAAATTTTAGTGCCATCTTTGCCTCCCAAATAAAGATTACATTTGTGTTTATAATCATTTGTCATTGGATCCAAAACAGTAGAAAGAGAAATTGGATTTTTTTCTTTAAAAATTTGAAAAATGTCTTTTTTAAAAAAATCATTATACGATTCCAAATGATGACTAACTAAACTCTTTGGATTATCTTCAAAATATGTATGTATAATTTTCCATATAGCACTTGAATCCATATCTATATAGTATTTAGATAGAATATTATATATTTCCAAACAATTCTTTTACATGGTTTTGAGAAGATTTACTATACATAATAACTTTTTTTCTGGCGTTACATTATATTAAATGTTTAATAATTTTATGAATACAGTATACGGTCCTTTGGACAAGATATATTGCTTATGGTTTTATTATTTATCCATATTTGGTTTTGTTTTATTTTGTTTTGCGTTTTTTATCTTTTTGTATATGGCTGTCACAAAACGTCGATCTAGTTCATTTTACTTCCAAATGTTTATGGTATGTTTAGGCTATTTTGTGTTTTATTTCCAAAATCGTTTGTTACATTCTATGTGTATTGGTGTAATGAAGAATTAAACAGTTCGAGACTTCAAATGTCAGATATAAGTAACGATTTAGAGCAACGCCATAATGGAATGTCGATCATGTGCAATGCCGTTTTTTCACGACGTCCCATTACAAATCTTCAATGGTATAAATGTATTGGATAAGATATAATGATTTGATATTTACTTTATCAAACTTTAGAACGAATAATGAAATATTTAGTAAATTATTGATTTAGAATATTTAGTATTTTACTATAAAAGCTTGAAGAATCAATTGATACATTTATGTTTATCAAACGTTAATAATTTGTAATCATACTTTCAGATTATCCCATTAAAAATCTACAACAGTATAAAATAATGAATATTTATTATTTATTATTTTAAAATGAGATATTTAGAAAGAATTATCATGATTTTTATAACAAATGCGTAACTTTTCAAATGGTTCAGTTTGACTATCGAGAATATTTATTGATAAATTTTTGAATAAAATATTTGTTTAATATATAAAAATATATATGTCTGACATAAAGGATTTAATTGAAAATGCGTATTATCTTTATAAACCAGTTTCTGCTTTTAATTGTAAAATAAATATAGGTAAATTAACAGGAATAACAGAAAATGAATTAATATTTATTGGAGAAAATAAAGATGATAATAATGACTTTGAATTTAGTTCATTAACTCTTAAGATTCCTACAGACCCAACAAAACTAACTACTCGTCTAGATCTGAACCCGACATATAATGTCAAAAATGAAAAAGCTGCAGCTGCAGCTGCAGCTGCAAAAACAGCAAACACCTCAAATAGAGTCGAAACAGATGAAGAAGATTCCGATTCCATAAGCCCTGGTGCCCCTAGTAATACCCCTAGTGATACCCCTAGTGATTCCACTTATGGTTCCCCTAGTGATACCCCTACTGGTAGCAATAAAGAGGTAGGTGGTAAAAGACGTTCACGTTCAGCGATATCCGCTTTTTCCAAACAATTTCAACTTCCTATGTATTCTAACAAAAAATCCAAAAGACGCGGTTCTGGAAACCGCAAAAAGAGAAATAGTCGCAAAAATCGTAAATAAATATTTTTTATATTTTTTTCATTTATATCGTTTAATAATTATACGGTATAAATAAACTCATTGTTTAATATATATAATAAATTAAACAATGACTTTAGATGCAGATGCACAACTAGAAACACAACTAGAAACAATAACAGAAAAAGATATAGACTATGGTAATGTTTATAAAAGTAAAGATACTTTTCAACATGAAAATGAAATGTTGAGTAATAAAGAAATAAATAAAAATCCAATGTCGAGTAATAAACAAAAAAATGAAAATACAATGCCGAGTAATAAAGAAAAAAATGAAATTAAAATATTGGGTAATGAACAAAAAAATGAAACTTTATATTATTATAAAACAAAAAAAGGATGTTTTTTTCCTATAGGTTATTTAAAGAGCGAGAAAACGAGCAACGGAAATTCAAAATATATTTTTATAAAAAGCGATAAAACCCCCCAAAATGAATTTTCACAATTAACTTTATCATTTGAAAATGAAAAAGATTTTCACAAACATATATTTACAGATGATGAAATGAAATTAGAATTAGCAAAATCACAATTAAAAAAAACAGCTGGAAAAAAAACATTACGTAAACGAAAAAATAAAAAAAAACCGCGAAGAAAAAGAAATACTCGTAAAACTTATTAATAAAGAATATAATATTGTGTATTTTATATATTCAAGTGTGTAAATATGGGGTTTGATCGCCCCGTAGACTATCCAAGCATAGACCTAAAATATGATAGAAAAATAAAAAAATTTAATGTCGTGGATATAATAGGTTTAACAAACAAATATTTTCGACATGAAATATATGATCTTCCAGATCATAGTAATTATAAAAGATATGATTTTTCTCAATTATGGGAAAATAAAGAAATAGTTCATAAAATATATGAAATTGAAGAACTAACAGAACACCCTCAATTACGTAAATACACAGAGAAAATATTATTTTGTTTATACAAAAAAACAAATTTTGTATTACCTTTGGGTATTTTACAAAAGATTGAAATAAATGAACAATCAAGTATAATCAATAACAATATAATTTATACTTTAACATTTTTTGGTGATGATAAATTGGACGTTTTACAATTAGATAGGTTTGAAATTTTCCTAACTAGAGAAGATATAAAAAAAAATATTAGATATATAAATATGTCTGATTCAACAATTTATAAAATTGGTAATAAACCTAAACCTAACCCATACGATGACTATGAGTACGTATTACGACTGCCGAAAACATTGCGATCAGCCGTAGATTATTCAAAAAAAAGAGCAAAAGAACTTTATAATGGTATAAAAAAACGTTATATTGAAGAAATAGAAGCAAAAGAAAAAAGAAAAGAAGCTGAAATAAATTCAAAAGAAGAAATATTGGAAATGAGAATGCTGCTTAATCTAAAAGAAGAACTAAAATTATATAAAATCAACAAAAAAAATCAAGAAGAAAAAAGAGAAAAAGAAAGAGAAAAAGAAGAAAAAAGAGAAAAAGAAAAAGAAAATGAAGGCGGAAATAAAACTGGAACAAAACAAAAACGGAACAAAACTGGAACAAAACAAAAACGGAACAAAACGCGTAAAATAATTTAACATTATATTGAATGAAAAATATATACAAAAAAAATAGTTTATACTGACAAAGATGTTATTTTCTCATTTTCCAAAATAATAATGTCAATAATTTATTTTGTGTGAATTATATTATTGAAGAAATAATAAATAAGTATTATGAGTTTAAATAAAGATTCAGATATAAATAAAAAAGATAAAAACGACGTCATGAAAAACTTAAAAAACACGACAAATTTTTTTGATTTATGGGAAATTTTTAATAAAATCGACTTATTTACACCTGTCATAGAAAGAGAACGATTTGCAAGCACTTTTTGGTTATATAAAAAAGTAAAAAGCGAAGGAGAGATAAAAAATGATTTGGCTAAATTCGATCGTGACTATAAGATAGAAAAATTAGATAGAAGATATAATTACGATATAAAAAGAACCGCACCCGATGAAGGGGGTATAGCATATAGACAACGTGCACAGAAAGAACGCGAAATATATGAGACAAAAAAAAATGATGTAGAGACAAAAAGATTGATTCAACGTAATGAAATAGATAATAATACGAGAGAAATTGGTTTTGTAGTTCCTTTAGGTTTGTTAACTCGTGTAAAACTAATCACGGAAATAGACCCAACCATGGATCCGAAAGTTAATGTTTATGAATTAAACTTTTTGAATAATGATTTAGCATTAAATAAATTTGAATTTAGAATAACTGATGAATATATTTATTCATGTATTCGATATGTAGATTTTAATTCACCAAAAGATATTGAAAGATT
>Ga0209191_1000655_pt1 | contig 25983 bp, 26 predicted proteins | sample S_130626_EF_Meta_FD_187320 | JGI IMG/M metagenome (GOLD analysis project Ga0209191, IMG submission 187320) | Freshwater microbial communities from Lake Simoncouche, Canada to study carbon cycling - S_130626_EF_MetaG (SPAdes) (version 2) | ecosystem: Environmental > Aquatic > Freshwater > Lake ...
TGATTTGAAAGCTGATCGTCACACCGGTGAGTTAGTGGTGCCGGGCGCATTCAGCGAAGCCGACGTTGACATAAAGCAGGTCGCTTCTGAATTGATGCTCGAGTTACGCGAGATGGCTACGTGGCTAGGGCTGGACCGTGTGCGTATCGGTACAAATGGTGACTTGACTACACCGCTTGCGAAACAAAATCGCCAGAAGTAGCCCACCGAATTGTCGATGAAATGATTTGTCCGATTGGTTTGACAATAAGTTGTTCTGTCACAGGCAAGTAGGGCAGACGTAAATCTGCACGGGCCCACGTGGGAAGAATTGCAATCGCAGCAGCTGCGATAAGTGAGTATGGAATACGTGCACCAAGATCAAGTGGTGGTGTGAGAAGCAAGTATTTTGCAGCATCTCGTGATTCGGTAGTGCCATGTAGTTCTGGTCGAAACTGTTGAATCTGGTCTTTTAGTCCCTGCACTGAAGTTGGTGGCGCTGGCACTCCCAACTTGCGTGCGATGACTGCCATGTCGGCAACATATGCGTCGTACCCTGCAGCATCTAATGGCGTGGCACCGTATGCCTGGTGCGCGCGCATGAAACTGTCAACTTCAGCCACATGTACCCAGCGCAAGAGGTGTGGATCTGAAGCGGAGTATTCACGACCGTCGCTTGCAGTTCCTTTGACTCGCTTATGAACATTCACCACGATGTCGACTGCGCGCTGCGCAACGTCAGCCGGTGCAAACGAAGTTGCAGCCACGAAATCTGCAGTGCGTTGCAGACGACCCCAAGGGTCTCCGCGATAATCAGAATGTTGGGCCACGCCAGCCATTGCTAACGGGTGAAGCGACTGAAACAAAATAGCTCGCATGCCGCCAATGAACATAGAAGCGTCGGAATGCACGATGTGGAGGGGAGAAGTTTCAGGAAACCATCGAGGGCCTGTTGCATTCATGATGGCGTCGCGCTTTTCTTCGGCGTTGTCGCCAATCACACGATCCCGAAGGGCGGCTGCAATTGCCAGACGAACTGATTCGACTCTGTCAGTGACGGCTGTGGGGACTTCGGGCATGTCTCTATCGTGCCAGTCTTGGCAAGGAATTGCACGGCGAATGCGTCACAGGATGGCGTACCTATACGCTTTCTACGTGACCGATGCACCAGTCCCAGCAAGCCAATCTTCACGGATGCCACGGTGGGTACCGCGCGCGGTAGTGATTTTTTGGATGGGTTTCATCGGGACCCTTGTTCTGCGGTTCACATTTCACCGCTTGAACAATTTCCTCATTCTGATGCTCGTGTCGTTGTTCATCGCGTTGGCACTCGAACCAGCTGTCAACAAACTTGTCGCCAGAGGCAGGGGACGCCGAGCTTCGACAGGAATGTTGTTGCTTGGGCTTCTCATCATCGTGTTCACATTCGTGGGTGCAGTGGGAACCATTGTTGGGCAGCAAGTAGCTGATGTTCTGTCGAACAGTGAGCAGTACGTGAATGACACTGTAAAAATTCTGAATGACACATTCGGAACCCAAATTGATGCTGCCTCGGTGAACGAAAGAATTAGCGATCCAAAGGGGCCTGTTCAGAATTTTATTAATTCACAGCAAGACAAAGTATTTAATCTCTCGGTGCAGGCACTAGGCGCGCTCTTTCAGATGTTTACTGTGCTGCTGTTCTCGTATTACCTAGTTGCAGATGGGCCACGTTTGCGGCGGTCAATTTGTTCTCGATTGCGACCTGACAGGCAAAGACAAGTTTTGAATGCATGGGAGTTAGCAATTACTAAAACGGGTGGATATCTCTACTCGCGTGCATTGCTTGCAGTCATCTCTTCGTTCTTTCATTGGATTGCATTCCAAGCCATCGGAATCCCTGCACCAATCGCAATGGCCTTGTGGGTCGGATTCGTCTCGCAGTTCTTGCCCGTTATCGGTACATATATTGCGGGCGTCTTGCCATTGGTATTGACGTTTGTGGATTCTCCAATAAAGGCCCTCGTAGTTATTGGATTTATTGCCGTGTATCAACAAGTGGAGAACTACTTATTTGCACCGAAGGTCACTGCACGTACGTTGGAACTACACCCCGCTTTGGCGTTTGGCGGCGCACTAGTTGGTGGCGCTGTTCTTGGTCCGGTTGGCGCAATTCTCGCGTTACCTGCTGTTGCGATGGGTCAGGCACTTGCATCGTCATGGGGAACTCGTCATGAAGTGATTGATGATCCATTGACTTTCTTACAAGCTGCAAAACCACCTCGTGCTAAAAAGCAATCTCGAAAGTCACGATCAGCGTGACCGGTGTTTCGCCATCGCAGTTTGTGCCTGTCGCAGTCGTCTCCCGCAGCGGAGTTGATGAGAGCGTTCATTTTGGTGCAGTGGTGTGTTTGAATCGAAATGGCGACGTTGAGTTTTCGCTCGGTGATCCTCATGCACAAATATTCCCTCGTTCATCAACAAAACCAATACAAGCTCTTGCCATGGTTCGTGCGGGGTTATCGCTTCCTGCCGAAAAATTGGCTTTAGTCTGTTCTAGTCACAATGGCGAACTAATTCATCAACAGACTGCCCTTGCAATCTTGTCTGAGTTTGGACTCGACGAAAGTGCATTAGGTAATACACACGATTACCCCATGCATACACATTCTGCTCATGATGCAATTCGTGCGGGACTTCCAAAATCCGCATTGCAGATGGGATGCAGTGGAAAGCATTCCGGCATGGTGGCAACGTGTGTCATCAACGGTTGGTCAATAGAGAATTACCTTGACCAAGATCATCCATTGCAACAAGCAATTACTCGTACCGTTGCTGATGTGACTGGGCACGAGGCTTTTGCAATTGGAATTGATGGCTGTGGTGCGCCTGCACATGTTGTTGAACTGGTTGGACTCGCTCGTGCAATGCGCGCAATGGCAACAGGTGACGCCGGAGAATCTGGCACACAGATCTACAACGCGATGTCACAGTTCCCATACATGGTGGGCGGCAAGGGTCGTGATGTAACAACGATTGTGTCGGGTATTGACGGCTTGTTTGCCAAAGATGGCGCGGATGCTGTGTATGCAGCTGCATTGCCAGATGGACGCGCTGTTGCTTTGAAAATTTCTGATGGATACGGACGTGGCACTCCAACAGTGCTTCTTGCAGCATTGCAAAAACTAGGTGTGGACATCTCAGGGGTTGACAACAGCATCGTGGAAATAGTTCGCGGTCATGGGAAACCGGTTGGCTCAGTACGCGCGATTGGGTTTGACTGAACATGGCTATTCCGTTTGTTCCTCGCATCGATGATGCGCCATACGCAGAGATCACACAGGTGTCACCGCTGATTCAGCGAGTGATTGCAAAGAATCCGTCAAAGTTCAGTTACCACGGAACAGGTACGTACATTTTGGGCACCAACGATGTTGTTGTCATCGACCCAGGTCCGAAACTTGATAGTCATCGTGATGCGTTACGGGCAGCATTAGACGGCAGAAATGTCGTTGGAATTGTGGTGACTCATTGTCACTCAGACCATTCGCCATTGACCGAATGGCTGTACGGCGAGACTGGTGCTACTCGATATGCCATTGGGCCACATCGCGTATATGAAGGTTTCGTTGAAGAAGATGATCATGATGCGTCTGAAGACGACCCAGCAGATGCTGTTGAATCTGACGAAGAAAAAGAAACGACTGACCTTGCATTTTCCCCCGATGCTGCAGTTGTAGACGGTGAGAAATTTCTGGCGACTACAGAGTTCGCGCTTACTGCGGTTGCTACTCCTGGCCACACATCAAATCACTTATGCATTTCAATGGATACCGAACGCGCATTGTTTACTGGCGACCATGTGATGGGTTGGTCAACCACAATTGTGTCGCCACCAGATGGAGACATGCGTCAGTACATGGATTCAATGCGCAAAGTCATTGCGCGCGATGATCGTATTTTGTGGCCGACACATGGCGGGCCCGTAACAGACCCACAGCCTTTCTTGGTGGCGTACCACGAGCATCGTTTAGAACGTGAACGACAAATCGTTGTGCAGATTGCAAACGGCAACAACACCATTCCGGGAATTGTCAAAGTGTTGTACGCATCTATAGACAAAAAACTGCACAGGCCCGCACGTCGCAGTGTGTGGTCTCATCTACGCAAATTGGTCGATGACGGAGTGGTCGCTACCGATGATGGTGGAGAGCCACGACTACTTGGCTCGTATCACCTAGTCCGCTAGCACCCGCTTCTTACATGCGTGCGGCTACTTGACAGCGCCGGCAGGCAAAGTCTCTGGGTCAAAAAGCGCGAAAAAATCTTTTGTGGAACCATTGAGGTGGCGATTAGGGTCGCCCATTCGGTTGTCGATGATTTTGCCCCAGCGAGTTGCTTTCCCGAAGTCGCTGTACACAGCAAAATATGGCCACTGACCGTTGATGTCGAGTTCCATGCCGGTCTTGCAGCCGAGTACAACAAGCGTGTCTGCCAACATGCCGATGTTGACTTTGCCAACTGCGACAAACATCATGAGGCCATCTGTACGTAGGCAAACAGCCGAACGAAAGTTGTACACCTTGTTACCAAAATCATTACCCCAATCAACTTTCGGGTAATTGGCGTACACAGATTTTCCGTTATGGACGAGTGGAGGCAAGTTTTGTCGCAATGACGCCCATGAACCATCGTCGGTGATTGTGTCTCCCCAGACACCAATAGTGCTTACGCCGTCATTTGAGATTGCAAGCGTGGCGTATCCCTTGCGCATCTTGCGCACAGTTCTTCCTTCAGTCACATAGCCACCCGGTTGATGTTCAAATCGGAAGCCGCCGTTAAAACTGGCAATCAATGGTCGCAAGGCAGTGCCGCGAATTTTTGAACCGTTCTTCCAGCCGTTACCACCGGGCATCTCTGTGCCATTAAACATCGCGGTACGAACTCGTGTTGGATCAAATGTAGCCATGGTGGCAACAACAGAACCGAAGCACCACAGGGGACGAATTGAAGTTGCATACACAATCGGCTTAGTGCGCACTCGCATAACAGCTTGCCATTCGCCTTCGCCAGGTAACGCTGGAATCAGTTGGGAAGAAATATCTGCAGGTTTTACAGGGATGGTTGTAGTTGTCGTCGTGGTCGTTGCCCCGGGAATTGTCGTTGTTGTTGACGTAGTTGTGGTTGTCGTCGTAGAGGTAACAACCGTGGCAGCGGTGTCTTCGATGGGGCACGAAGTTGTTGCCACAGTGGGACGTATTTGTAGTGGGGTGATGATGTCTGGAACAGATGTATTCGTAGATGATTCACCGGGCAATGCGGTCACGGTTGTCGAAGTTTGTTGTGGTGCGTCGGTAATGGGTGTAATTGCAAGCTCGAGTGAGTCGGCGGGCGCAACTGCTGGCGGGTCATTGTGCAGCCATGCTTCGAGTTTGTCGACGACTGGCCCCATCTTGTTTTCGCGAGCCCATGATGCAATGTTTTGCTGCAGTGGATCGCGGGGATGAGCACGAACGTACTGAGTGACAGAAATTGCGGCGACCAACAAGAACACTGCGACGAGAGCGCCAATGACACGGAGAAACAGGCGGCGTGTCATGCGGCTACAGGCTATGCGCGTTAGCTAGGAAGCACTGCCCTTGTCTCGCAAATGCCTGCCAATATAGGCAACGACAACTTGCTGAGTCTCGTCATCGAAATATAGGTGGATGCGAACTAAATGAGTTTTGCGGCCACGGCGAAGATGTGCTTCTGCGCGAACTGTGCGGCCCCGCCAGTCAATGAGGTAATCCTCTTCGTATTTCTGGCGGGCAGTTACCGAAATTGCGGGCACGAAGTCGAGCCCCATTTGGCGACATGCCAATTTGATGCTGGTGCCGGTGATTTCCCCTGACATCCATGCTCGTGCGACTTCGTTAAGGCGAACTAAGTCTTGTAACACACTGACAGGCTCTGGCCCTTCAAGACCTTCACCTGATTCAATGGCCCTGTCGTGAAACACGAGGAATGGGCAATGTAAACGTGCAAGGCGTAGCGCTTCAGTCATTGACGGCACTGCACGAACCTGTGCTGTATTTCCCGACTGAGTTTCAAGCGACACATTGCGAAGAATCAATTCATCAAGTTGACCACCTTTTCGTTCCAACTGTGTGCGTTGTTCCGATAACAATCGGTCTGCATCTGCAAGCGCAGCTTCAAGTTCATCTACTGATGCTTCAAGTTGTTCGATGTGAAGCGCCTGCTCTTCGTTTTCTGTCTCTTCGTCTGGCAGTTCGCGAACAGGAAGGTCAAGAATTTCGAAGTCGCGTCGCGGCGGGGGAGGTACGCGTGGTGGCGCAACTGAACGAGCTGCTGTATCAATAACTAACCTAATGATTCGGTGTTGCTCACGTATTTCGTACGCTGCGGGCAATTCACGACGTCGTGTGATATCTGGTTCGGTGTTTCCCGCCCACTGGACAATGATGCAACCAGGTCCAATTAGTGAGTAGCCAGCCAACTCTGTGAATCCTTTTAGCGCTGCATCGTTTGTTATCTGAAAAACATGAGCTAATCCGACGAGTGGTCCCGCACCAATTGCTACAAGTGGTGGCGTACGTCGTTCGAAGTCAATGATTTCCACAATCGCTGGAAGGCGACGACCTGGGGCAAGAATAAACGCTGCAACTTCTTGACCACCTAATTCAGTGTCTACCAATGTTGCGGCATCTGTGATGTATCTGTTCGCATCCTCCGATGGAACGGTGCGCAATGCAGTGCGAACCAACTGCACGACACGTGGTGGCAACATTGGTGGTGTGTAGGGCACAACTTTGGCTGTACTTGGAGTTGACACGATACGTACGTCAAATGTGAGAACGTCTTCCAGCAACACAACACTGATAGTCAAAGTTTCTACGTGTGTGCTACCGGGAGCACTTTCAGTAATGGTGAGACGAAACACCGGATCATCAGATGAGTGGCGAGTACGCACTGTTGTGCCAGGGCCGTACGAATCAATGGGATAGTGGGCGACGAGCCAATCGTCAACCGCATCAATGAGTGCCATGCGCTGTGAATTACTGCAGTCACGCGTGGTAAGTGACAGGGCGTACGTCGTAATCATCGACGACTCGAACTAATGAAGTGGGATCTAGCGGTACGGCGTAAGCGCATCGTGAACGAGCGACAAGAGGGAGGTAACTGTGGCTGCGTCATCAGGATCGAGTGTAAGCAAACGGTCAAAGGCAGAGGACTCGAAGTCAATCGCAGGGTGCAACTGGTAGCGCTGATGGGCGGGAAGCGGGGGTTCAGGGGTCTCAAGGCGGGCAGTTCCAGGGGATTCGCGGTCAATCCAGCACTGGGCGGCTGAGCCAAGGGCTTGAATTGTCCAGCCCGTTTCCAGGTGGACAGACCATGGCCCGGCCGGTTCGCTGGGAAGGCTGATGGCATCGGGGGCATGGGTAACGGGCACCTGCATTCGCATAATCGGCCCTGAGTGATCGCGGTGGTTCACCTCGGCAACAACCGTGTCGTGAGCTACTGGCAGCACCATCATGTCGTCTTGCAAACGCGCCGAAGCGTTGTATTGAGTAGGTGTCACGACTTCCCATACCCATGGGCGACCACCTGTATCAATAACAGGAACATTCATACCTACCCAGGCAACATCAAGGCCAGGCATAGTGACGCGGCGCCACATGAGAGATTCTGGGTGTTCGGCGAGTGATCGTCTCACCCCATCTACAAACGTATGCACGGATGTTCATGTTGGTGTGAAATGGCCCGAGAATGGTGGATACCCCCGCTGGTGCGAGACTTGTCGCATGCCAATGTTTGCTTCGCACGACATATCAATCAACTATCAGATCTCTGGCAGTGGTCCTCGAGTGTTGTTCTTCAATGGCTCTGGCGCAACATTGCAGGGAAGCGAACTTCTTCTTCGTTCGCTGTCGAAAGAGTGCGAAGTGCTTGCTCATGACCAACGTGGTCTTGGCCTAACTTCAATTCCTGAAGGTCCGTACACCATGGCGCAGTATGCAGCCGATGCCGCTGCACTTCTTGACCATGTGGGGTGGAAGACATGTTCCGTCGTTGGAATCAGTTTTGGTGGAATGGTTGCGCAAGAGTTTGCAGTGACATTTCCCGAGCGTGTTGAACGATTGGCTTTGTTGTGCACATCAACTGGTGGGGCAGGTGGTTCGTCGTATCCATTGCACGAACTGGGCGCTTTGTCCGCTGAAGAGCGAGCAGCAAAAATGCCGATGTTAAGTGACACTCGATTTACTCCTGAATGGCTTGCATCTCACCCGGCTGATGCACAGATGATGAGCATGCGCAGTGAGTCAACGACAAAGTCTGCTGATGTGATTCGGGGTGAACGTCTACAACTTGCAGCTCGTGTTGGTCACGATGTTGCTGATCGTTTACACGTGATTCCATGTCCCACGTTTGTTGCCGCTGGAAAATTTGATGGAATTGCACCACCCGTTAACTCAGAAGCCATTATTGAGCGGATTCCTGATGCGACAATGTCGGTATATGAAGGTGGACACATGTTTGTAGCGCAAGACCCAAGCGCGATACGTGAAATACGTACGTTTCTCTCAACTGGTATTCGCCCAGGTGGTCAGTAGGTCTGTATGGCTATGAACGTTCTTCTCATCACGCTTGATCAATTTCGGGGTGATTGTTTATCAATTGCTGGTCACCCGGTAGTAAAGACCCCCAACCTTGATCGTCTCTGTGAACGTGGAGTTCGGCTATCACGGCACTACAGCCAGGCGTCGCCGTGTTCACCCGGTCGTGCGTCTTTGTACACCGGCATGTACCAAATGAATCATCGAGTGCTTGCAAACGGAACACCTCTTGATAAGGGGTTCGACAATATTGCGCTCGCGGCACGACGAGCTGGGTACACACCAACTCTGTTCGGATACACAGACCAATCGATTGATCCTCGCGTCACAACTGGCGCTGATGACCCTCGTCTTCACACATATGAAGGAGTACTGCCAGGGTTTGAATGTGCACTCGACTTGACGAGACAGATGAATCCGTGGAGAGAACTTCTCGCGGAAAAGGGTTACGACGCTTCACCGGGAATTCTGCAGTTGCTAGCGACAGAAAATGAGCGCCCAGTTGAGGTCAGCGTTAGTAATTTCTTAACTAACAACTTGATTGATTGGATCGATGCCCAAGATTCTGCTTGGTTCGCGCACGCAAGTTTTATACGGCCTCATCCTCCGTACTCAGCAGCTGGCGAATACTCAACGATGTACGCACCAGATTCTGTCGGTCAACCAATTCAGCGCGCTGAAGAAGTTCACCCATTTCATGAAGTGATGTTGATGCTTGACGCTACGAAGGCACCAACTGACCCCGATGAGATGGCACACATGCGTGCACAATATTTCGGAATGATTAGCGAAGTTGATTATCAACTAGGGCGCCTCTTTGATTCATTGGTGGAATCTGGTGAGTGGGACAACACAGTCATTGTCATCACTGCTGATCACGCAGAGATGTTGGGCGACCATGGTTTACGCGAAAAAGTTGGTTATTGGGAAACAAGTCAGCACATCATTGGAATTGTTGCTGACCCACGTCATGCAAGTGCTCATGGAACTGTGGTTGACAAATTCACTGAGAATATTGACATCATGCCAACGCTTTGCGAAGTGATGGATATCGCTATCCCAGCACAATGTGATGGCTTGCCATTGACGCATTTTGTGAACGGCACACAACCACCTTGGTGGCGCGATGCTGCTCATTGGGAATACGACTGGAGATTCGCACTTATTCCCGCTGATAGGTACGTATGGCCATGGCGTCGACGTCTTGAGCAACTCAATCTTGCAGTTCGACGCAGCGATACCCACGCGTATGTTCAATTCGGCGACGGCGATTTCTTATGTTTCGATTTGGAAGCTGACAATACGTGGCGGACCTTGACTACTGACGCAGAAGTGATTTCTGAAAATGCGCGCGCCATGTTGACATGGCGAATGGAACATGCGAATAGAACCCTGACTGGATTTCTTGTTGAGGGCGGCGGTATTGGCCGATGGCCCGCCAATGTTGATTGGCGTACTGAGTCTTAATCAGACCAGCGGTCATATTTGACCATCTGACTGAGCGGCGCACGACGTAACGGACCATGATTTCCCATGGGGTAACCAAGTGGAACCATGGCGTACACACCCCACGGCTCTGGTATTTCAAGCAATTCGCGGACTTTGAGTTCGCTTGCAGAAATAAGAGTGGTGAGAACCCCACCTAAACCTTCTGCGCGAGCAGCCAGCAACAAGTTTTGCACCGCGGGGTACAAGGATGCTCCGCCCACAACTGGTGTACGTCCAAGGTTTCCATCCGTGACAAATACTTCACGAGGATCATGAATGAACATCACGACAACTGGAACATCGGCAAGCGACTCAGCAAGTCGAGTTCCGACTGCAAGACCAGTACGTGTTGCTTCCACAATGTTCTCTGGCATTCCTTCAACACGCTTCATGTTCATTTCAACGTATTTGGCCCACTCGGCAGCGTAAATATCTCCGAGTTTTTGTTTCAGCACACGATCACGCACTGCAATGATTCGCCATGGCTGTCTGTTGCCGCCACTTGGTGCCCAGATTGCAGCTTGCAAGACACGTTCAAGAGTTGCGTCGTCGACAGGTTTATCGCTTATGCGTCGAATCGATCGAGTTGTAGAAAGAATGGAATACAGATTGTCAGCGTCGCTCATGACAGCAATCTAATCGGTATGTAGGGGAGCGTTTAGCGTTGGGCCGCACTGGCAGGCCAGGGAGACATCTCAAGCCCGACTCCTACGTATACCCCGTGAAGTAATGCCGCATAGTCGACAGAGATATGTGCACGTGCGAGACGAACCAGTTCATCACGAAAGAGAACACCATGAGAGTCGGCTCCGACAATGACATGGGCTACTTCATGCAACGCCGTGGCAGCACTAGTGACTTTTCCGCGGAGACAAATTGTATGTGACTCAATATCTGCAGAAGCCAACGATGTTCGAGTTGCTCGTCCAACGACTATCTGTGGCAGACCGATGTCTTCGCGAGTGCACACATGCTGCAACCACTGTTCAATGTGGTGTGAGGAGAAATTACGTGATCCAAGTTCATTATCAACGATGTCTTCGCACGCATAGGTGAGTGCCTGTTCCGGAGAACACTTCGAATACTCGTCGGCACGCGCCAGAGCTACCTGAACAAAAGTGGTGAGTGCGCTCAATTCAATTCTCCACGAACACCAGCAGTAAAGGACCGACCGGAACCGCCGAAGCCACTGCCAGCTTGTCGGCCGTTGATGTACGCACCAGATGATGTATCGCTATACGAGTATCCGCCACGAAGCGGTGGGCCAATCACGCGCAATTCATGTTGGGCACGTTTCATACGGTCTGCAAGCACCAACCCTGAGCCAGGTGTTTCTGATACAAAATCTTTACGCGCAACAGAAAGTGATTCTTCGATTCCGAGTTGGAAACCTTTCCACCATGCAACGCGCCACGAACGATCACCCCGCGGGAGCAGGCGAGCACCCATGGCATCTGCGGCTGCGAACAAGGTACGTGCTGCAAAAATATCTGCCGTACGTCCGTACAGCACAATGACACACTGGTCTCCTTCGTCGTCTGCGCGATAACCAGCGCAGGAATGTAACAGTGCGATTGTGTACAAAATGTTCTGACGGCGAACGCGATACAACCCACCAACATGAATGCGTTCCACTACAACAGTGCTGTCTTCTTCAATGCGAGACGATGTGATATCTGACTGCGAGAGACCGTGTTTCTGCATCAGCTTTGACGCCATCGCAAGAGCCGATTCAGCTTCGGCTTGTGGTGTGTTCGGATGTTGCGCCAAGTTCAACATGGCATTGATACGGTCGCGCTGGTCGCTCATTGCGGAAACTCTACGTGTGGGGTGATTAGTGGTTGAGGACACTGGAAAGGAACGCACGCGTGCGTTCCTCAACAGGAGCTGAAATCACTTGCGATGGCGGACCCTGCTCCACGATGACACCACCATCCATAAACACAACTCGGTCGGCTACACCTTTTGCAAAACCCATCTCATGGGTAACGACCAACATGGTCATTCCTTCTTGGGCTAATGAATGCATTACTTGCAGCACTTCACCCACTAATTCAGGGTCAAGCGCACTTGTAGCTTCATCAAACAAAATGACATCGGGATTCATGGCAAGGGCGCGAGCGATTGCGACGCGCTGTTGTTGACCGCCAGAAAGTTGCGCGGGATACGCATTGTCTTTTTCGACTAGCCCAACTCGCGCAAGCAGACTATGTGCAATGGTTGCGGCTTCATCTGCGTTTCGTTTTAATACTTTGCGTTGCGCGACACATACGTTTTCTAGCGCAGTCATGTGAGGAAATAAATTGAACTGTTGAAAAACCATGCCGATGTGTGCACGCGCCTCATCAAGATCGCAATCAATATCCGTTAGTTCGCGACCAAGAACTACAACAGTTCCGGCACTTGGTGTTTCCAACATGTTGACACAACGTAAGAGTGTGCTTTTCCCGGAACCAGATGGCCCAATGATGCAAACGACTTCTCCGCGTTGAACTTGTAAATCAATGCCGCGCAGCACATGGTTGTCCCCAAATGATTTATTGAGATTAGTGATGTTTACAACAACGTCAGTATTCATCGACTTGCCGCCTTTTCACGTCGTTCCATCCATGCAACTAGTTGAGTGAGAGGAACTGTCATTGCTAAGTACACAAGACCGGCAACGATAAGAGGAGTTGCATTTGCGGTGTGATTCACTCCGTCGCGACCAAAACGAGCAAGGTCACGAGTTCCCGCCGTAACACCGAGAACTGAGATAAGTGATGTGTCTTTGATGAGAAGCACGAACTCATTTGTTAGCGGCGGCACGATGATGCGTAATGCTTGAGGAATGATGATGGAGATCATTGCGCGTGAATATGACATGCCTAATGAACGTGCAGCTTCCATTTGGCCTTTCGGCACGGCTTCAATACCTGCGCGAATTGTTTCAGCCATATATGCACTGGCGACAAGCGCTAACGGAACTGCGCCTTGTACATAGGGGTTGGGCCAATGCCAACCGGTTGCAATGGGAATACCAAACCCAAGAATTAAAAGAGTGACGAGAAGGGGAATACCGCGAAAGATCTCGATGTACGTAGCTGCAAACCAGCGATAGGGGCGAACGGTACTGAGGCGCATGAGCGCGAACAAAAGACCAAACGAGAGCCCACCAGCAAAACCAAAGATGGTGAAGATGATGGTGTTCTTCGCCGCGCTTGTCAGGATGCCAGGGAATTGGTCAACCACAATGTCCCACTGGAACATGGCGCTTTGTAGTCGACCCCAATCAACAACAAGAGCCACGGCCAACAGGGCGACTATAGAAAGTACATACACGGCTATTCGCCTGTATTGCGCCTTCTTGCGCTTGCTCATGGCCATGGCTCTCAGAGGTTGTTAGAGGTAATGGGATGTGACCGAGTGAGGGCCTATCCGAAGTACTTCTTGTAGATGCCGTCGTATACGCCGTTGGTGCGGAATTCAGCGAGGCTCTCGTTGATTGCTTTTACAAGTTCTGTGTTGTCTTGTGATGCTGCAAATCCGTACTTCTCTGATTCGGTATCAAACTTGATCGACACTACTGAGGTACCCATCTTTATTGCACGGAATGCATTGATTGGGAAGTCCTGAAGAACTGCATCAACTTGCTTTGACTCAAGAGCCAAGAACATTGCAGCTGCATCGTCGAACGACTGAATCTTTGCATCAGGTGCATTGGTCTTTGCGTACTCTTCGCCGGTTGTGCCGGTTTGTACTGCAACAGTCTTGCCACTGAGCGACGCAAGTGAATTCAATGTGTCTTTGTCTGCTGTGCGTACAAGGAGTGACTGGAATGAATCGAAGTAGCCCTCTGAGAACGCAGCGTTAGCAGCGCGCTCTTCAGTAATAGTGAGTGACGATGCAACGACGTCGCATGTTCCAGCTTTTGGCGCCAACCAAATACCGTCGAATGGTTGAACAGTTACTTCAAGAGCAAGGCCGTAGCGCTGTGCGATGGCAGTCATGATGTCCATGTCGAATCCGGTCCAGGTCTTGTCCTCGTTCTGGAATTCGAATGGCTCATATGGCGCATCTGAGCAAACAGTCAACTTGCCTTCAGCAATTGGTGTGAATTTCAATTCTTGAGTTCCGGTGCTCGCTGCAGCAGTTGTGTCTGATGACGAGCTGCTTCCGCCGCATGAAGCGACAACGAATGAAAGTGCTGCAAGCGATGCAAGCAGGCGGGTGGTACGTGCCATGGTGACTCCTAGGGGTGTCGTTGGAAATGTTTCTACGACCTTAGACCACCCATCGAGGGGTCGCCATTTTGACCAGATTTGATGGTGCCCCCTACATACGCCCGTAAGCGGCAATACTCGTAACGGTGAAACGGCGTACGGATATAGAAGGACTTCGTGCCATAGCTGTGCTCGCAGTCCTTCTTTTTCATGCGGGAGTGCCCGGGGTCAGCGGGGGCTACGTCGGAGTTGACGTCTTCTTCGTGGTGTCGGGCTTTCTCATTACCTCTTTATTAGTGGCCGAAAAGACAAACACAGGCACAGTCTCTTTAGGGGCGTTCTATGCCAGGCGCGCTCGGCGCATTTTGCCTGTCTCAGCATTGGTGGCAGTTGCAACTCTTATTGCATCATGGATCTGGCTAGAGCCACTGCGCTTACGTTCACTGTCTCACGATGTTCTCGCTGTTGCATTGTTCTCATCGAATTTTGTGTTTGCGCATCGGGGAGCTGACTACTTGCAGTCTGCCCTGCCGCCTTCGCCGCTGCAGCACTACTGGAGTTTGGCTGTTGAAGAACAGTTCTACGTGGTATGGCCCGCACTCGTGATGTTGGTGTGTATTGGTATTGGTACGCGAACATTGCACAATATCCGTCTTCGAGTTGGCATTACCGCTGCCATTGCTGCAGGCGCATCGTTCGTTGCATGTATGGCTCTGATGAACTCTTCGCAACCGTGGGCTTTCTTCTCACCGCATACGCGAGCATTTGAATTAGCAATAGGTGCGCTTGTTGCTGTTATTCCGCTCGGAGTTTCAAAAGCGGCAATTCAAATGAATGCTGCGCTCGCGTGGTGTGGGCTTGCAGGAATTATTACAACGGTGGTGATGTTTTCAGAGACCACTACGTTTCCTGGCCCGTGGGCACTTGCTCCCGTTATGGCGACTGCATTCTTGCTACGTGGAGGAAATGCAACATCGTGGTCACCTGAAATAGTCCTTCGCCTGTCACCAATGCAGTGGTTAGGGTCGCGTTCCTACTCGGCGTATCTGTGGCATTGGCCAATCCTCATTATCGCTGCAGCCGTATTAGATAAAGAACTCTCAGTGTTTGAGGGGCTTATATGCCTCATGATCTCACTTGCGCTCTCAGAGTTTTCTTATCGATTCGTGGAAAACCCTGTACGCCGAAACCACAACATTGCCGGAGTTAGGGCTTTGGTATTGGCGCTTTCTTTAATAGCTGTTGTCAGCGGAAGTGCTGTACTTGCGCAGAATAATCAGCCTTCTCTCGATGGTGGAGTAGCCGCAACCGCACCAACATTGATTGCAGAGACATCAACAACTATTGACCCAAATGTTTCAACAACAACTGTTCCTACTGAACCTGAGCTACCAAACGAGGGCGCACCGGTTGATGCCATCGTCCAGGCAATGGCCGCAACTGGTTTGCCATCAAATATCACGCCCAAACTGCAACAAGCATTGTCTGATATGCCAACGATTTATAACAACAATTGTCATGCGAGTTTCTCCGCAGTGCGCCCTAAGAATTGTGTGTATGGAGATGCAACATCTTCTACGGTCATCGGGTTATACGGAGACTCACACGCGGCTCAGTGGTTTCCAGCCTTTGAAAAATTAGCAATCAAACGCAATTGGAAATTAATTAGTTACACAAAACGTGGTTGCCCACCAGCAGACATCCCTACCTATAGCAAAGTGTTGGGAAAAATCTATAAAGAATGTGCGCCGTGGCGCGAAAATGTCTTGAAGCAAATGGTTGCAGATGGTGTCCAGACTGTCTTCATTGCGCACTTTGATCGCTTGCTGTCTGCTTCAACACGTGTGCCAATGTGGCAAAAGGAATGGCGCGCAGCACTGCAGTTAACAGTTGATGCGTTGACTGCTAAAGGCATAACTCCTGTGTTGATGGAAGATACGCCGTATCCCGGTCAAGATGTGCCGACGTGCCTCAGTCGTCATTACACAAATGTGCAGCTGTGCAACCCAATCATTAGTTCTGCCTATCGCGATGACATACATCAGATGTTGCAAGATTTTGATGCAGCAAAAGTTCATGTATTGTGGACACGTCAATGGTTTTGTACGGAGGCTGGTTGCCCAACCGTGGTGGGGAACATCTTGGTGTATCGGGACGATAACCATATGACGGTTACCTTTGCCTCATTTATTGCGCCGCTCCTTGATGCTGCGATTGTGGACGTGGTGAACTGGGTATCAAGCCACCCTCAATAAGTGCAACACTTCTTGTATGGAACAACGCAAATCACAGAGTGAAATTCTTGAGCAATTGGTTTTAGATGGTCATCTAACTGCACAACAAGCTGATGAAGTAACTCAAGCGCCGATACTTGCTGTTACAGCGCGCGAACTGGTGTCGTATCTTGCGGCCGTTCTGATCACCATTGGTGTTGGGTTCATGGTTGCCGGTCTTGTAGTCAATGTTCCGCAGGCTGGAATTGCTGTGCTTCTGTATGTAGTTGCTGCTGTGCTTGCTTATTTTTCACGCAAATTCTCTAGTGCAACAAATGAAAGACAGCGAGTGGGCGAAGTGCTGGAGATCGCATCAGTTCTTGCCATAGCTGTTGCATCAGGAATTCTGCTTGATATGACGAATATGCGGTCAGAGTGGTCTGCTTGCATGCTCGCTGTTGCTGCTGGAACATGGGGCGCTGTACGTGCGTCACGCTCACAGTTTTCTGGTGCAGTTATGACAACTGTGTCGGTTCCTATAGCGATCATGTCATCAACGTCAATGATGAACTTGAGCGGCAATAACAACCTTCTTGTAGTTGGTCTTATGCTGCTCGTCGGTGGTGCCGGTTTGATTTATATGGGTATGAGGGAAATCGGGTTTGCATTCCTTCCGCGTGCATCAGGTTCATTACTTGTTGTTATCAGTTCAATCACCTTGGCAAATGTTTTCAGTATGGGATATGGCGGATTCATACCGATTTGCATTGGTGCAGTGTTATTTGTGCTTGGTTCACGCGAGCGAGCACCAGAAGACTTGATAACTGGCGCTTTTGGCATCGTGGTTGGCTTGATAATGACCGTTATGTATTGGATTCCTGGCAATCTTCTACAAGGGCTTGCAATTATTGGTTGTGGAGTAGTGCTACTTCTGATTCTCAGAAAGCAGTTAGCTCGCACTAATCAACTAAAGCCTGATGCACCAACTGCTTAAGTTGTGGACGCAACGGCCACGTACTTGATGGCATCAGCTGCGTCATGATCATGTACACAAGATCTTCTTTTGGGTCTACGGTGAAGTTTGTGCTTGCTGCGCCACCCCAACCGTAATCACCGACACTGCCGGAAACTTTTGCTTTTACAGGGTCAAGCGTGACACTAACGCTGAGTCCAAAGCCAACGCCATCGAATGCAGTTTCTGCGAACAGCGGGCGGCCATATTCTGTGAGGTCAGCATTGTTTGGCAAATGGTTTGAAGCCATAAACGCAACAGTGCGATTCGACAAAATGCGAGTGCCGTTGTATTCGCCACCGCCACGCAACATTTCTGCAAACTTCAAATAGTCACTGGTAGTAGAAACAAGTCCACCGCCACCAAGATGCGCCTTCGGTTCGTTCAATGCTCCAGCAGCGCCTGCGTCATTACGCAAGATTTTCTTGTCTGCGGGGTTTGGAACATATAACGCTGCAAGACGATCAGCTTTGTCTGCTGAACAATGGAATGCAGTATCGGTCATGCCAAGTGGATCAAAGATGCGCTTCTTCATGAATTCACCGAGTGTCATGCCGGACAGGATTTCCACAACACGACCAAGGACATCAATTGACATTGAATATGCCCATTCAGTTCCGGGCTGAAACATCAGTGGAAGGCCAGCAAGGATGTCGCAAATGTCTGCAAGTGATGCATCGCGTGGCGTGCCCCATTCAAAACCTGCGTTGCGATACATCTGGTCGACAGGGTTTGAATAGACGAATCCGTATGTCATGCCCGCTGTGTGAGAGAACAGATGCCACATTTCCATTGGCTCAGTTACTGGTTCGTAACGCGGTGCAGTGAGAGTGCCAGAGCGGAACACTTTCTGATCAGCGAATGATGGAATAAACCACTTCACTTGGTCATGCATTTCAAATAAGCCCTCTTCCCACAAGATCAATGCCGCAACAGCACAGATGGGCTTGGTCATTGAATACGCGCGATAGATGGTGTCGTTAGCAATCGGCTTTTTGTTTTCCACGTCAGCATGACCGTAGAGATCGCTGTACGCAAGCTTCCCTCCACGAGAAACAGTGATGTGATAGCCAGGCAACTTCCCGCTATCGACATACTTGCCGAAGTGAGAACGAATACGCGCCAGACGAGCTGGGTCTAGACCGACTTCTGATGGATCAACTGTTACTTCAAGATTCGACATAACAGCAATCTAGAACCACCTAGAGAGGTGGATACCACTGGAGAGAGGAACTATTCGGTCTTGGGTGCGAAGTCGCGGAAAGCAGCCAACGCCCGAGGGCCATAGACCGTGCCAGGCCCACCGCTCATTGCAATTGCAACGCCAATGGTTTCGGCAACTTCTGCTTCAGTGGCCTTGTTTACTGCTGCTCCACGGGCGTGGCTGGCAATGCAACCATCACAACGAACTGCGATTGCAATTGCAAGCGCCAAAAGTTCCTTTGTTTTTTTGTCGAGCACACCTTCTGCAAATGCAGCTGTATGCAATTGGGCGAACCCTTCATAGACGCCAGGAATTAGAGCCTTTAGTTCGCGGCCTTCAGGCGCCAACTGCGACAAGACCCCTCGGCCATGATCATGCGTGTGGTCGGTCACGAAATCACTTTCAGTGCATCGTTGTCTGCTACGCAATCTAATGAACGAAGCAACATGTCTGTAACAAGTTGTTTCCCGCGTTCATTTTGTTCTGGGTAACTTGCAAAAGATGTGACTCCATATGTGACACAGCAAACAATTGATACGAGATACTGACGCCACATCTCATCACGATCAATGGTGATTCCGTGAAATTCCAAACGGTCCAGGTACGTGTCAATTAGTTCTTTGTCGTGTCCGCGACGAACCTCAGTTGTAATTGATTGGCTAATGAAATAGCCAACGTCGAACATTCCAGAACCTGTTGCCACAATCTGATAGTCAATAACGACTGGTTCATTTCCATCAAACATCATGTTGTCTGCGCGGTAGTCGCCGTGACACAGAGTCATCGGCGCCATGAGGTTTGTAAGCATCCATGGCAGTTTGCCAGCCCAAATCTCGCCGATGCCGCGAATACTGTCAGGAAGTAGATGTCCTGCATATTGTTCGACCATTGGCCAACCCTGTGCCCATAACATTGGAAGCACCATTTCGTATGTCGGGTTAAGAACTGGTGGGAAGATGCTTTGCATGGGCGGCAACTTCGGGCTGTTCCACCACATTGCATGGAAGTCCGCAAGTTTTTCCAACATTATTTTTGCATCGCTAAGACTTACGCCATCTATCTGATTGAGTGGTCGGTAGTGACTGATATCTTCCATCGCAATTGTGAAATTGGTGTTTTCACTTTCAATTGCTTGGCCGTAGCACTTTGCAGTTTTAAAAGGCGCGCTTGGTGCACATTCGCGATAAAAAGTGATTTCGCGAATATAGAAAACCAGAGCGTCTGCAGTTCCGCGTTGAACTGGGTCATCAGTTGGGTATTTCACGACAATTGACTTTGGTGCTTTCGTGGCTCCCGAATATGTAGGAGTCACACGCTGCAAGATGCTGAGAATTCCGACACCTTCGCCAATGCGCTCTGTTGAAACAGCGGTCACGGTGACGCCATCTTCAAGGTTTCCGCTTCCGCGCATTACCCCTTCGACCCACGTAGGTGTGATGTCCTTTTCAGATGCAAGTAATCCGAGTCCGGATGTAATGAGATCGACGATTGCCATGATAATTCCCCCTAATAATTGTTCCCCCCGGAACAACTGAAGAAAACACTAGTTCTCCTTGTGGTGAACGCAAAGTAGAGGGGCGTAGCCTTACATATATGTCAGAACTGCGCATCGGCGTCATTGGTACTGGAATGATGGGGTGCGAACATCTGCGCAATCTCATGGGCATTGAAAATGTTGCGGTAACGGCCATTAGCGACCCCCACGAAGAACAGCAGGGGTGGGCGCGTCATACCTTGGGCGACCGTGCATCTGGGGTAGCTGAATTCACGGATCACCGAGCCCTTCTCAGCAGTGGCCTTGTTGATGCAGTACTTGTAGCTGCGCCCAACTTCACGCACAAGGCATTGCTTGATGACATTTTTGAGACGAACATTCCAGTGCTGGTGGAGAAACCAATGTGCACCACGGTTGAGGATTGCATTTCTGTAGTGAAGGCACAATCTCAACGTTCAGCCATCACGTGGGTGGGTCTTGAGTATCGATACATGGCACCGATTGCAGGACTTCTTCATGAAGTGCGCAGCGGCATCATCGGCAATATGAAGATGATGTCAATTCGTGAACATCGTTTTCCGTTTCTTGTCAAGGTTGACAATTGGAATCGCTTTTCAGCGAATACGGGTGGCACATTGGTGGAGAAGTGCTGCCATTTCTTTGACCTGATGAATGTTGCTGTTGGTTCTAAACCTGTGCGCGTCATTGCTAGTGGTGGTCAAGACGTGAATCATCTTGATGAGATATACGACGGTCGTCGTAGTGACATTCTTGACAACGCCTATGTGATTGTTGAATATGCAAATGGTGTTCGCACAATGCTTGATTTATCAATGTTCGCCGAAGGTGGACAGCACGAACAAGAGATCACTGTGGTGGGGGATAAGGGAAAGCTAGAGGCGTTTATCCCAGGTAACGGCAAGATCTTTGTTGGTGATCGTTCATCTCGGTCCGTGCGCGAAATTGACGTACCAACAGACCCTGACATCGCGCACATGGGTTTTCACTTCGGTGCCAGTTTTATTGAATGCAAACGCTTTGTTGATGCGGTGCTGAACAATACGCAACCAGAAGTCACGGTCGTTGATGGTTTATGGTCAGTTGTCATTGGCGCAGCAGCGCACAAATCAATTGATGAACAACGGCCTGTGCTCATTTCGGAATACGGACTCTGACATGGATGACCTTGTACTCACAGTGCATCTTGTAGCTACTTGCATCATGGTAGGTGTCATTTGGTTCGTGCATTATCCGCTGCTTGCAGTGGTGCCAGTGGAAACAGTGGAAAGTGCGAAAGAAGTAGCTGAGAAACATCAGAAGTGGACAGGAATTGTTGTTGGCCCACCAATGGCAGTTGAAGGAGTATCCACACTGATTCTGTGGGCTAACACACCTTCCGGTGTGTCGTGGTGGTTGACATGGGTGAACGGCGCTTCATTGGCCGTTGCGCTTTTGTGCACCATCTTTCTTTCGGTACCGCGACACGCGCGCATGGTGGAAGCACCTGATGCGCAGGTTGGACGTGAACTTGTGCAAACAAATTGGCCTCGCACAATTGCATGGACCCTGTGTGGTTTTCTCGCTGCCGTAATGCTTTTACAAGGAATGTAGATAATGAGTGATTTTTTTAGTTCGTTAATGGACACCGCAATTGTTCCGGGATTTTCTCGCATAGGTTTTGTTGCGCGGTCACGCATTAATCACTGGGATCAAGTTTCTGGCTATGACTTAACTGGCAAAGTAGTGGTGATCACTGGGCCAACATCAGGTCTCGGGAAAGAATGTGTACGCATCCTTGCACCCACAGGCGCACAGTTGGTTCTTGTCGCACGAAACAAAGAAAAGTGCGAGGACGTCATTTCGTCTGTCGGCAATATCTGCAAGGGTCCAGAACCAGTGTGTGTTGTTGCAGAAATGGGCGACTTGGCATCCGTAGGCAAAGCGGCCAGGGAGATTGCAGTTCAGTTCCCACAAGTCTTTGCGGTTGTTCACAACGCTGGCGCACTTCTTAACTCGCGGGAAGTATCGCCCCAAGGCACTGAACAAACGATTGCGTCGCATGTTCTAGGCCCACATCTTTTGACAACAGTCCTTCTTCCACACCTGATTGCAACGCAAGGTCGCGTGGTCACCGTTTCTTCTGGCGGTATGTATTCAGCTGAACTACCAAACGTCGATGGGAAACGCACTTTAGAAATGCGTGTTGACACCTATAACGGTTCGAAGCAATATGCAATTGCAAAACGTGCACAGGTCACCCTCAATGAAATATGGGCAACTAAAGAACGGTCTGTTCATTTTGATTCGATGCATCCTGGCTGGGCGGATACGCCTGGAGTGCAGGAATCAATTCCAGCGTTTCGCCGAATTACGAAACCAATTTTGCGTTCACCGAAACAAGGGGCTGACACCATCGCGTGGCTGGCAGCGGTTCAATCAATTCCGGGTGCCAGTGGTTCGTTCTGGTCTGATCGCGAAGTGCGCAGTATTCACAAACTTCCAACGACACGACGCAGCGATACCGCTGAGGCTCGAACTAATTTGTGGAACTGGTGCAATCAAGCAATCGCGCCGTACATATCTGAATAGTTCGGCGAGAACCTAAATACAACGGTTTGTGGTGGTGCCAATTCCATCAATGGTCGAAACCAGAACATCGCCCGGCTTCAAGAACACTGCAGGCTTGCGAGAAACGCCAACGCCACCCGGAGTACCTGTAAAGATCACATCACCTGGAAGCAGTTCAACAATGCCTGACACGTATTCAATGATGTCACCCACATTGAAGACAAGGTCATCGGTGAGAGTGTTTTGCACCTCTTCGCCATTGAGAGTGCAAGTCATATGCATCGCATCACGATTTGGCACATCAGCTGCATCGACAAGCCATGGGCCGAAGGGTCCGTAATTCTTTTTGCTCTTACCGAGGTCAAAGTGTGGAGGCTGAGCGGCAAATTGCAATGCACGATCTGAGATGTCTTGTCCAACGCTGATTCCGGCGATGTGATTCCAAGCATCTGCCTTCGCAATATTGCGACCGCCGCTGCTGATGACAACTACAAGTTCGACTTCCCAGTCGACCATCGGCGCATCAATAGGAATGTCAGCATTCGGTCCAGCAATACACGACGTGAATTTTGTGAATGTGAGAGGAACAGCAGGAAGGCCCATTCCACTTTCTTCAGCATGAGAGCGGTAGTTCAACCCGATTGCAAACACTTGCAATGGCCATGGGGAAGGAGCATCTAGTTCGTCAGGGTTGGCAGGTGATCCGCCATCGGTCACGGTTGCAGCAAACGCACGCAACTCTGCCCAACGTGGAAAAGCCTTGATCGGGTCTGCATCGAACTTCCCGCCACTGACTTCTGCCAGGTCGACAAGGTTGTTGTTGGGACCGACTACTAATTGAGCCCGGCCATTCTTAGAAGCGAATCGCAATGTCATGCCAAAAGTGTAGTCACGGTTCAATGAATCTCTATAACGATACATAACGAAGATGTGCGACTATTCTCGCTACGTATGTCTGATCAGGCTCCGCACTTTGAAGTGAAACCAGTAACAAAGGAAAAGCACGATTGCATGTCGTGTGGTTCTCCTCTTGCTACAGCGTGGAGTACTTCAGAAGGCACTGCGTGGTTGTGTAGAGAGTGCGCCAATCTAAATGATTTGGGTTGCCCTTAGGCAAGAACTTTCTTCAGGCCGCGAGTTGCGACTGCGCCTACTTTGTCGAACACCTTGCCCAGCATGATGTTCATTGGCCACACGATGAGATTGGCTGTAAGAACTGCGTCGTAGGTGACATCGCATCCGGTTGCTGTGGGCGTGATGGTGACGCGATCAACTGAGGTGAACATCCAGTTCTTACCTTTCACCAAAACATTGGTGGGGTAATCGCATTCAAGTGTGGTGTAGCGCAATACAGAATTTTGGCCACCGAAGCCCTTCACTGTGATGTCAAAGACATTGCCGAGTCCAGCTCCATCGCCGACAATCTGATCAATTTTGATAATCCCTTTATCCCACTGAGCGAAATTGCGAATGTCTGACATGTAGGCAAATGCCTCTTCAGGAGACTTGGACGAAGGAACTGTTGTTGCGAAGTGAGCCATAGGGATATCAACCTAGGTGACTGATGCCCCATTCCCGAATCTGTAAATGATTCGTAAGGTAGAGGCGTGCAAGATTTCTGCCCAGCGCCAGTTCGGCGCCCGATTATGAAGCAACAGTGGCAAGAGCTTGCCTACATTCATTGGCGCTACGACGCTTCCGTGGTGCAGGCGTTGCTACCTGAAGGATTAGAAGTTGACACCTTCGACGGGTCTGCGTGGGTGGGCCTGATTCCTTTCTCAATGCGCAACATCTCTTTTCCTGGAACACCAGCCATTCCGTACCTTGGGTCATTTCCCGAAGTGAATGTGCGTACGTATGTAAAGAAGGATGGAATACCAGGCGTGTGGTTTTTCTCACTTGATGTGAATCGCTTGCTTCCTGCTCTTGTGGCGCGCGCTTCGTACTTCTTGCCGTACTGCTGGGGTAGTGCCTCTCATGTGGTGACTTCTGAGTCACTCACCACAACGGTGAAACGTCGTTGGCCACAGGTTGCTTCAACCTCAATTCGCATTGCTATTGGTGAACGTATTGAACAGCCCGATGAATTGTCTGTGTTCTTGTCAGCTCGATGGGGTTTGTATTCAAAGGGCTTTGGCAAAGGCCTGCGGTATGCACCTGTTGATCACGAGACATGGATTCTTCATAGTGTGACACTTGAGCATCTCGAAGACACGTTGGTTGTAGCTGCTGGCTTACCTGTGCCAACAGGAGTTGCGCACGTGTTGTATTCGCCTGGCGTATCCGTGCGAATCGGCTTACCGCACTCGGTTTAGCGGCGGCGAGGTCGAGCTGCTGGCATCCAGTTCTCGCCAGCAATCTCGTTGATGTGTTGCACGTATCGTTCGCCAACAGGTTCGAGAATAGAAAGCAACTCGAGGGTGTTCTTTTCACCAAAATGTCGCCACGGAATTTCACACAACACATCAGTGCGACGCTCAAGCTCTACTCGGTATGCAACACCTTCATCATTGATTGCACCGTCCGTGACAAATCCACGTGAAGACAAGTTGTCAAGAGCAGCAATGATTTCTGCATCGTCTGCGCCACGGCTGCGAGGGATCCATTCTTTCGGGTAACCCATCCATGCATCGTGCAGAAGACCTGCTTCAACTACTCCGATGTTGTCGTTCAACAGAATTCCAAAATGTGTGTCGCCGCGCCATTCACGAATGCAGTTCAATGCATTCCATGCAGACATCAATGGGTCTGCTGGGCGTGGCCATGATTTGTGTGCGGCAAACAACACACGACCGCTTGCAGGAATTGCATCAACCGTTTTCCATAAGTCATCGGCAAGCGCACCGAATGGCGCGATGATTTGCGGAGTCATTTCCTCAAGGCCGGCGCGTACTGCTGCGTCGCGCGCAACTGTTACTTCGTGCCAGTTAGTTATGTATGTTGCTGCATTGTTGAGTGCAAAATGAACGAACTCGCGTTTGATGGTGTAGAACGCAGCGAACAAGGCTTCAGCTCCAGCAGGCGCAAGTGGCGCACCGCGATTAACGATGTAGTGGCCAAGGCCATCGGGAACACCAAGTGCAGTGAGGTTCTCTTTCGCACGCGGATCCCAGAAGATCCAGCCGAGTAATTGGTGCGACGCAAATGATGCGCGACGAGTGAGTTCTTGCCAATCAGCCATTTCTTCACCGTAGTGGCGAGAAACGGAATCGTCTACGAGTGCAG
>Ga0209191_1000657_pt1 | contig 25947 bp, 19 predicted proteins | sample S_130626_EF_Meta_FD_187320 | JGI IMG/M metagenome (GOLD analysis project Ga0209191, IMG submission 187320) | Freshwater microbial communities from Lake Simoncouche, Canada to study carbon cycling - S_130626_EF_MetaG (SPAdes) (version 2) | ecosystem: Environmental > Aquatic > Freshwater > Lake ...
CGAGGGAAAAGAATTTATGCCTCAAACAGGCAAAGAAGAAAATGCTATACACTTTAATTACTTTGTTGGCGATCAACTAGTAAATGTAAAATACCGTGATGGCAAAAAGAATTTCAAACTTTACAAAGGCGCTGAAAAAGTGTTTTATAATATAAATAGTATCGTAGGTTATGAATATTGTATTATAGTAGAGGGAGAAATGGATGTGTTAGCATTACACGAAGCAGGTGTAACAAATGTTGTGTCTGTTCCTAATGGTGCTACGTTAAGTACAAACAATCTAGATTATTTAGATAGTTGTATAGATTACTTTGAAGACAAAGAAAAGATTATATTAGCTGTAGACTCTGATGCAGCTGGTCAAGCGTTACAAGCAGAGTTAATTCGTAGATTAGGATCAGAAGTTTGTTATTTAGCATCGTTTGAAGACTGTAAAGATGCCAATGAATACTTGTTAAAGTATGGTAAAGAAAAGTTATCTCAACGTATATCACAAGCTAGACCTGTTCCATTAGAGAATGTTAAAACTTTTAAAGATATAGAAGATGACGTTACAGATTTTGTCAGAAACGGATTTAAACCAGGATTTCAAGTTGGATTGGAAAACTTCGATAGTATTTTTTCTACGTATACTGGTCAGTTTATTACTGTTACTGGTATTCCTAGTTCCGGTAAGTCTGACTTTGTTGATCAGATGGTTGTCGGTTATAACGCTAATTATGGTTGGAAAACTGCTTTTGCTTCTCCAGAAAATCAGCCAACTTATTTACATGCTCATAAATTAATGCGTAAAACCTGGGGTGATATGCCTTCGCCTGACGAGATACATGGTGAAAAATGGAATCAAGTCGCAGGTCATGTAAACAGTAGTTATTTCTTTATTGATATGGAACGTTATACATTAGAGTCTGTTCTTAGAAAAGGTGCTGAGTTAGTTAAACGTAAAGGTATTAAATGTCTTGTTATAGATCCATTCAATAAGGTTAGAGCACAAGATGCCTCAGGTGATGTTAATGTTTATACGTTAGAGTATTTACAACAAATAGAAGTATTTGCTAAAAAGTACGATGTATTAGTCATAGTTGTAGCGCATCCAACTAAAATGTATAAAGACAGAGATGGTAAAATTGAAGAACCTACAATGTATAATATTAAAGGTGGTGGTGAATGGTACGATGCGTCTTATCACGGCTTGTTAGTACATAGAGATTATGAAATGAAAACAGTTAAATGTAAAGTTCTTAAAGTTAAGTTTCAAAACCTAGGTGAGAATGGTGCTGAAGCTCATTTTAAATGGGAACCACGTTCTGGATGTTTTATACCTCAGCAACCACCAGATTTGTCTGACAGTAAAATGCCTTGGGAATAATGGCGAAGAAAAATCCTATTGATATGGGAAACTACATGTATTCTAAAAAAGAATTTGAAGCTTTTAAGTGGTGTATTGAAAATGGTATATATATCACTCCTAAAGCAAAGTCAACTAATTCTTGGTATTTAACTGTAGAAATGAATAAAAAAATAAATATAAGTCCTGACTCTTACGGTAAAATAGAGATATGGAAACAAATGTATAAATATTATATTTACTATTATGACAAATACAAAAAATAGTTTTTTAAATGCTAACGAAGCTTATGAATATTTTTTAGATAAAATAATATTAGAAGGTGTAGAGTTTGATAATACTAAAGCTTTGTTTAATGTTGGGTTTGAAATACAATATCCAATGTGGAATACAATCTACAACGAAGAACGTAAATGGAATCCTAAGTACGCCGCAAGAGAATGGGAATGGTATCTATCCGGTGATCCTAGTGCTGTAGAAATATCAAAGTATGCTCCAATATGGAAAAATATGATGGACGAAGATGGTAACGTTAGATCTAATTATGGTTGGCAGTGGAAAAGAAATAATCAATTATCAAAAATTGTAGATTTATTAAGAGATAATCCTAATACTAGAAAAGCCACAATATCTATTTATGATGGCAAAGAGATTGATACGTATTCTAATGACACTCCTTGTACATACGCAGTTCAGTTTACAATATTAGACAACAAATTAAATATGACTGTTCTAATGCGTTCTAATGATCTCTGGTATGGTTTCTGTAACGATCAATACTGTTTTTCAATGTTACAACAAACAGTTGCTGATTTTCTGTGTATCGAAGTTGGTACATATTATCACTTTGCTCACAATCTACATTTATACAACGACAAACTATAATAAAATGAAAGAAAAGAAAACAATAGAATTTTGGAAAGACGGTGAATATGCCGCAAGAGGTGGATATTTTGTTAGAAGCGAAATAAAGACTTTTTTTAATAAGTTAATTGAAAATGGACTTGAACCTGTTGGAATAATTGTAGATTTAGAGTCTTTTAATTTAGAAGTAATTGTAAAAGAATAAAAATGAGATATTATTTATATCATATCTTTGGTAAAAAGATAGGCGTTACATGTGATCTTAAGGATAGATTAACACGTCAACAAGGTTATGCTTGTGGAGAATATGAAGTTCTAGATTCTAGTGAAGATATAGATTATATATCAGAAAAAGAATTGGAACTTCAACTTATCTACGGTTATAAAGTAGACAGACAGTCTTATAAAGAATTAATAACTAAAAAATTAAATTTAAAATCAAATGAAATGGTACTAAACGTAACGGAACAAACAACAACTTTTCCTTGTCCAGTGAATAAGTTAAAGGGTAATTTGCTCGACAACCAAGGTTTAAAAATTGAAACAGGTTTTGGTGAATATTTTTTAACTCCTGGACTTACTGATTGGATAGTTCAGAATGCTAAGACTTCAATGTTCAATCCAAGTAGATCTTATGTGTATAACAAAGCAATGGACGAGTATTGTAAATCATTAGGAAAACAAACTCCTGCTCTTAGTTATAAAAACCAACCAGAAGAAGTTAAGGTTGAAACACCTAATGTATATGATCTGATTAGACAATGGGCTGATGAGCGTGGTATATATAGGAATGGTGATACTAAAACTCAGTTTGCTAAACTACAAGAAGAAGCTGGTGAATTAGCTAGAGCAATTCTTAAGAATGACAAACCAGAATTTATAGACGCTATCGGTGATATGATCGTTGTACTTACAAATCTAGCAGCTTTAGAAGGTTTAAAAGTTGAAGACTGTGTTACATCTGCTTATGACGTTATTAAGTCAAGACAAGGTAAAATGGTAAACGGTACATTTGTTAAGAATGGTACTGGAAGTGGTAGAACAATAAACGAACATTTAACAACAACATTATAATATGACAGAAAAGAATATTGTCTTTAGAGACCCAGTAGTTGAAAGAGTTGTAGAAAAATTTGTATCAAGATCAGATATAGGTTATGCAAAGTACGGTAATACGTTACACGACGAACGTACTAAAAAAATGAAAGGTCTTTTTAAATATCTAAACGATGTACAAGAAGAGTTAATGGATGCAGTTTTATATTTACAAACATGTAAAGAAGAAATTCAAGATTTAACTGAAGAAGCATTAATACAAGATTTTAGAGATATTGAAGTAGACATTGAAGACAAAGGACATCCTTACGCGTTTACAATAGATGAAGAAGATAGTTAGAAAAAAAGGACCAGTAGTATCAAAGAAGGTGGTATATGACGGTATCACCTTCGCTTCTGGTTTAGAAAAGTATATGTATAAAGCTTTAAAAGAAGCTGGTATATCTGCTGATTATGAAAGTCAATCGTTTGAACTATTACCTTCTTTTACTTTTAAAAATGATTGCATAGAAAGACAATCAAACGGTAAAGGTGATTTTATAAATAGAGGTAATAAAAAGGTTTTAAATTTAAAATATACTCCAGATTTTATTGGTAGTGACTTTATAATAGAGACTAAAGGTAGAGCAAACGATTCTTTTCCATTACGTTGGAAATTGTTTAAATACTTAATGACTTTAATGTGTGACAATAGGACGTTATATAAACCTCAGTCACAAAAAGAATGCGATGAAACTATTAAATTAATCTTAAAAAACAGAAAACAATGACATTAGACAACAATGAAAAAGGTTGGGAATTAGCAATCGGGTTTTATCCTGGAGTTTTGTTTGGAATACGAACATACGAAGAACCCACATATAGTACACATGTAATATATATACCATTTGTAAACATACTTTTAACAATAGATAAATAATAATGAGTTTAACACTAGACAAACAAATTTTAAGCGATATAACAGTATATACAAAATATGCTAAATATTTGCCAGGTAAAGAAAGAAGAGAAACGTGGGAAGAATTAGTAACAAGGAATATGGAGATGCATATATCAAAATTTCCACAAATGAAAGAGTCAATTGAACAGATTTATCAAAACTTTGTGTTCAATAAAAAGGTTTTACCTTCGATGCGAAGCCTCCAGTTTGGTGGTAAGGCTATTGAGCTTAATAACGCTCGCATTTATAACTGCGCTTTTTTACCTATTGATAGTATTCATAGCTTTTCCGAGACTATGTTTTTATTACTTGGAGGAACAGGCGTGGGTTATTCGGTTCAAAATCATCAGATTGAAAAACTTCCTGAAATCAGGAAACCAAATTACGATCGTAAAAAAAGGTATGTAGTTCAAGACAGTATTATTGGTTGGGCAGATGCTATTAAAACTTTATTTAAGTCTTATACTGGAGGATTAACTTCTCATATAGAATTTGATCTTTCAGACATTAGACAGAAAGGAGCATTGTTGGTTACTGCTGGAGGTAAAGCGCCAGGTCCAGAACCATTAAGAATTGCTTTGGTTAAGATTGAAGCTATATTAAGAACAAAAGACGATAGATCAAAGTTAACAGATATTGAGTGTCATGATATTCAATGTCATATTGCCGATGCCGTTTTAGCTGGTGGTATTAGAAGAGCAGCAATGATTAGTTTGTTTGATCTTGATAGCACAGCAATGTTAAACTGCAAGGCAGGTAATTGGTGGGAAGATAATCCGCAAAGAGGTAGAGCAAATAACTCTGTTGTATTAGTAAGACATAAGATTGACAAGAAAACATTTGACAAAGTATGGGAACGTATTGAAGCTTCTGGTTCAGGCGAACCGGGCATATATCTTACTAATGATAAGGACTGGGGAACTAATCCTTGCTGTGAAATTGCTTTACGACCTTATCAATTCTGTAATTTAACAGAAATTAATATGGCAGACATTGAAAACCAAGATGACTTTAATGCTAGAGCGTCCGCAGCATCATTCTTAGGTACATTACAGGCATCGTATTCTGATTTTCATTATCTACGTGATATTTGGAAAAAGAATACAGATAAGGACGCATTATTAGGAGTGTCGATGACAGGTATCGCCTCAAAATCAAACTTAGAATTAAATTATGAAGAAGCTGCTGCAATTGTTAAAGAGACTAATATCGAAACCGCACGTAATCTTAATATTAATCCAGCTGCTAGGACCACTGCTGTTAAACCTGCCGGAACTACCAGTTTGGTACTTGGCACTTCTTCAGGGATACATGCTTGGCATAATGATTATTACATACGTAGAATGCGATTAGGTAAAAATGAAGCTATATATACATATTTAGCTATCAATCATCCTGAGTTATTAGAAGACGAGTATTTTAATCCAACAGCGCAATCTGTAATATCTGTTCCTCAAAAAGCTCCAGAAGGTGCTATTACAAGACATGAGTCTACATTAGACTTATTGGAAAGAGTTAAATTAATATCTAGAGACTGGGTTAAAACAGGTCATGACAAAGGTAATAATACTCACAATGTGTCTTGTACAGTATCTGTTAGAGATGATGAGTGGAAAATAATAGGTGAATGGATGTGGGCAAATAAAGATTACTACAATGGTTTATCTGTATTACCTTATCATGGTGGAACTTATAAGCAAACTCCATTTGAAGATTGTACTAAAGAAGTTTATGAACAAATGATGACAACTTTAAAAGACGTTGATTTATCTAAAGTTATTGAAATACAAGACAATACTAATTTTAGTGAATCAGTAGCTTGCGGACCAGCAGGTTGTGAAATAACATAGTATGATATATATTCAAGATGATTTCTTAGATGTTAATCTAATTAAATATTTAAACAATGAGAAGAATGATTTCCAGGAAGTAAAAACTCCTGGAAAATCTTTCTGGGTTAAGATGCCTTCTGACAGTTTTGTAGAATTAGTCTGTGAAAAGATTTCTAAAATAGAAAATGCTTTTATAGAACCTATATTAAGTTTCTTTAGAGAAGCAAAAGAAGGACAAGACAATGATTGGAGAATACATAATGACTCTATTATAGAAGGTAAACAACCAGACAGAGCTTTAGTATTGTATATATCTGAAGAACAAGATGAAGGTTTAAACGGTACGGCTTTTTGGGAACATTGGAAGCATGGAGAAAAGTTTGAAGACGTTACGCCAGAAGAATACAATAGATTAATAATAGAAGATTCTAATAGTCCTCAAAAGTGGAGATTAAAATCTATTGTAGGTCATAAACAAAATAGACTGTTATCGTATCCTTGTAATTATTTCCATAGTAAATATCCTAATGAATTTTTAGAAAGTAGAAAAGTATTTGTAATGTTTTATAAAATAAGAAAATGAAAGAACAAAGTTTAATTGAAATGAAAAACAAAGTAGAAGCTTTAATTAGAGTTCTACAACAAGTAATTAACGAACAACAGCATTTAACTACTCTTGCTGCTGGTCTACTAGAGACTGTTAAGTTGATGCCTGGTTATGACGATGCTATAAAGGCAATGACTGAAAAAGCTAAAGAAGAGTTTGAAGCTAAGAAACAATTAGAAATAGATGAATAAATCAAAAATATACAATACACAATTAGGAAATTTATCTTTATCAGAGTTTTTAAAACAAACAAGTTTTTCTTGGCAAACACTTCCAGCAACTAATTCTTCAGGTAAAACAACTATACCTTGGCATGAAACACCATTAGTAAAACCAGAAAAAGAATTAACAGAAAAACAATTATTTGCCAAACTTAAAAAAGAACTTAAACAAGTATCTGTTAAATTAAATTAGTAATTATTTAAAATAAGAAAAGGGGATCACAATTAAGTGTATCCCCTTTCTCTATTTAGGAACGTTGAGTATGGTGCTCAGTGTGTATTGTTCCTGTTATTTTAATTCTGGTACTTTTAAATCAGAAGCTTTTAATTCTGGTATCTTTAGTTTGCCTCTAGTATCTATACCTACTCCTGCAGATTCTCCTAACCCTAAGTTCCATTTATTGTAACCCATTAAGAAAGCTATTCTTTGCCATGTTTCGTATTCATCACTTAAAGCGTTTGAAACGTTATTTATTTTAGTCATTAATCTATCAACTGGAAGGTTTGTACTAGCTGATGTTAAAGATGTTGCTGCTTCTAAAGCATAAGTATTGTCTAGACTAAATCCTTTATATCTTATTTCGTCCATATTATATTCTATAGCTTTGTAAGATTTTGCTAAAGCTCTAGTTTTAATACCTACAGAAGGAGCTAAATTAGCAACCTCTAACAATACATCTCCATAACCTTTTGGATCACCACTTTTTTCATACCATTTTATTATAGCGTTTTTAATAGTAGCTAGCATTGCTCCTTGTAAACCAGAACCTCTCAACAATGTATCCATAGTACCACTTATCGCTCTAATCTTAGCTGAATCAAACTTACCTTGTGCTTGTTCGTCATCATCGTCCAAAAACATAGAAAATAAAGCGTTTTGCAAGAAGTTAAACATTATGTTCTGAACAGCACCATAATATAATATTTTAGCAATATTGTTCTCTACACTTCCTCTTCCTTTTATTAAATCTATTACCGATCTCTTTATAAGTCTAGAGTATTGTAATGGTGTATTTTGAAATGCTAATATTAATCTACCTTTAACACTCGCTTGATTCATAGATATTTTAGAAACATCAGCAGACTGTTGTGACTGTTCTGAAATTTCATAGAAATCTCTTTGAGTTAGTTTTTTAGCTTCCTCTTCAGTTTTACCTTGTTTTAAATAAGTGTTTAATCTATTTCTATAAAACCCAGCACCTCCTAATGCGATAGCAAAACTATCTGCAAATCTAGTTGGAGCATAACCTTGTTTTAGTATCCAGTAATTTGCTGCTTTAAATTTATCAGCAATACTTTTATTTCTTGGATCATTCATTATCTGAGCAAGTTCTGCTTCAGCTACATCGTTCATTAAACCAGATCTTCTATCTTTTAAATAGTCTGAATTCCATATAGTTTTGTAATCTTCTAAATACTGAGGTACATTTAATAATGCAGCGCCAGCTTTTAGAATATTATTGTCCGATGTGTTTATGTAGTTAACAGCACCAATAGTTTGAAGTATTGCAGAACGCATGTTAGCAAACATTGTTACAGCAGTTGCTCCGTTCAACCAATTCAATAAAGAATCATTTGCCCCTTCAACTCTGTTACTACCAGTCTTCATTCTTTCTAAGTTATTTTTCAAAGCTATAACATATTTTCTACCATATATAGCTTCTATCTTACTTAAGTTATCTTTAGAGAAAGCTTTGTCAACGTTGTTAACCCAAGGTTCTAAGTATTTTTTTCTATTTGATTTAGAAATAATATCGTTTATATCCCCGACAACACTACCAAATCCCCAATTACTAGTAGGTTCTACATAACCATTGGCTTGTTTAGATAGTAACGATACATCTTCCGCGAAGTCTCTTAGTTTCTTATTTGTTCTAACCTTTTCAACTAAGTTAAATACATCTTTTTTATCTAAACCAGGTATTTCGTATCCTGCTTTTTTCCATAAATAAACTCTAACCGCTTGATCTGTTAAGTATCCGCCATATCCAGAGTCTGCTTTTAGCAGTTTGTTTATACCTTTATGTTTTTCATTTATCAACTGTTTCCAGTCTTTATACATGGTCTGTCTTGCTTTCATTAAATTAAGCATCGCGTCACTGTATGGCTTTAACAAGTTGTCTTTTAAGAACTTAATCTGCTCTTCTCCTTTAGTACCTTTTGCTGTCGCAAGTGTGTATAGCAGTCCTTCGAAATCTTCGTCTTCAGGTGGTAAAAATATATCGTATTTACCAATGTTTTTACCTAAATTTTTTGCAGTCTCAGCAGAGAATTTTTCAGATGATTTAACGCCTTTATTTTCCTCTATAATATCATTTATTGTTTTTTCAATATTACTATTTCTTTCTACAATTTCTTGATACTTCTTAGACTTATAATCTAACGCTTCTAAAACTTGCTTAGTTAAAGGTCCATCAGCATTCTTTTTAACTTTAAATTCAAAATTATTGTAACCATCTGCTACTTTTTGAATTAAGAAGTAAGCGGTTTGTTTGTCTGAGAATTTAGATCTACTTGGTACTTTAAAATCAACTTTAGTACCATCTGCAACCTTAGCATTTTTAATCGCATTATCAATATCTCTAGCAACAGTCCATTGTTCTGTTAAAGGTAAATTTTCCAAGAAATTAGATATTCTTCCATTTCCTTCTTCTGCTAAACTAAATTTAACAATACCACTTTTACCTCTAGCCATGTCATTTAAGACTTTAGCTCTTACAACGTCGTTTTTTAAATCATTAGCTAAATTAACATTTCTTTCCGCAACTTTATCTAAGAACTGAGGTTGTCTAATTAATCTTCTAGCTTCTTGTAAAACTAAAACATCACCAAACATTTCCATCAAAGCAGTTCTTCTATCGAAATGAGCATTTTGACTTAGAGGTTTTCCAGTCTTTTCATTTAACTCTCTTTCTTCAATTTGTTTTATTTCATTTGCAGAATTATCACCACCGTAAGTGTTTATTATTTTAATTACATCTTCTATTTCATAATAAGATTGTAAAAATTTAACTCTAGTTATATCTTTTATTTTTCTAAAATTTCCTTGATCGTCAGTTTCTTTTAACTTTGGTGGTAATTTTTTAGAAGTATAAGTAGATTCTCCAGTAATAGGATCAACAGGGTTATTTATAACATCATACAATAATTTCCATTGATTGTACATTAAAGATTGTATTTCTGGACCATTTTTAAAAGTCATTCTTCTAGCCATAGTCTTAGACAAATCAGATAACCTTTCTTTAAAATTTCTATATTCTAAAGTTTCAATGTTTGGTGATCTTAATATCTCACGTGCAACCTCATCAGTAATGATTTTAGCAGGTGTATCTTCAATCGAAAGAGCTTTAAATGTGTTTACCATTTCCCCACTAGAAAGATCATAAGATTTAAAAGATTTTAAACTTTTTAATTCTTCTTTTTCTTCAGGTGTTATATCTTCTTTAGATTCTAGTTCTAATCCACGTTCTAAATCTCTTAATTGTTGTTTTAAATCAGCTATTTTACCTGGATCAGTTTCTGTTCTTAGTTTTATATTAGCAGCGATTTTTGGATCAGATGCTTCTGTAACATAAGTACCAAAAGGTATTGTTTCAATATTTATAGGTTTACCTTGTTCATCTACAAATCTAAATACTGGATCATTTAACAATACAGCTAAATTGCTTTGCTCTTGTTCAAAGTCTTGTTCAGCATCAAATACACTATCTGATTCATCTAAATAACCAGAGTCTTCACCAGAATCACCAGCAAAATCAGACAACACTCTAGTCTCTTTAAAACCTTCACCTTCAATGTCATCAGTAAACATTTGAGAAGTTACATTTCCAGATTTAAGAGCATCTTTCATCTTGTTAAGTAACTGAGAGTTTATGTAAGCATTAAGATCTTTATTTTCTTTTACGATGCCTTTTTTACCTTGGTATCCTTTTTCGTCTTGTGCTTCTACTTTGTCTTTAAACTCTTTACTTTTAGGATCTAAACCTTTTGCTTCAAGTTCTCTTTTATATTCTTCCCTCTTTTGAAAAAATTCTTTATTAAAATTACGAATAAGAGGTATCATTGCTATTGAAGTCTCGCTAATAAAATCCATCTCACTAAAATCAGGAAGATTTGCATATCCAAGAGCTTTTGATTTACCTTTTATTATGTATTCGTATTCATTTAAAATATCATATAAGACATTATTGATCGCTGGGTTTTCATCTTTACTATTACTTCCAGAACTCCACTCTTCTTTATTATAAGTTTTGTTTACGTCTTTTTTAATATTTTCAGAAGATTTTCTTTCACTTAAAGAAAACTTAGGTTTAGATACTCCTGATACTTCTTCTTGTTTTTTTACAGGAGCCTTAACTCCAGTTTCTTCTCTAAGAGATTCTTTATTTATTTCTGCTTTACCTTTTCCAAGTTTTCGCATACCAATTCCCCAATTACCAGACTTAACACTTTTGTTATAATCTTTTAAGAAGTTGTAAACATCTCTTCCACTTTCAAATTTAATATCTTTTATTCCTAAGTATTGAAGAACTTGTCTTATTACATCTTTAAGACGATTCATTGTACCTTCGTCATATTTAACTAATCCTTGACTAATAGCATCAGAATACAGTGTCAATGCTTCTTCCCAATTATCTCCTATATTACTATTTATTTCTTTTTGATTTTCAGATTTTTTTGTATCGTATTCTTCTTTTGTTATCTTACCTTCTCTATATTTGTTATAGTAATCATCTATTTCATCTAATAGAACATTGTTTGATTCTTCATAGAATTTACGATAAACTTTAAATTTTTTAAGAAAGTCATCAGGTATTGCAACTTGTCCTTCTGCATTAGTATCTATTGATTCTTGCATTTTCATCAACTCTTTAGACAAAGCAGTTCCTAATAGTTTTTTAGCTTCAGGATCGTTTGCTACAGAGTTAGATATTAAAGCATGTAAAAATTCGTGTTGACCTACAGAAAAGTCTCCTCTTCTAACAGCTCTTTCTTCATTAACAAAAATAAATTTCTTACCTTCTGTAATATTATCAGGGTTTGAAGAAACTTCTTTTAAATATTTTGAATCAAGAAAAACACCTTTATTTTCCGCATTGAATTTAGCGTCTGCAGGTTTCATGTTGTAGGTATTAACTAAGTACTGTTCTAATTGTTCTGTTGTTTTAAACGTTTTAAACTCAGTATTCTTAATAACTCCTTTTTCTAAAGCCTTAGTTAGTATTCTATTATTTTGTTTTAATTTTTCTTCTACTTGTATTTTATTTATGTTTTCTCTTACTGCATCTATTTTTGCGTCTATTTCAGGGTGAAATGCTTTATCTACAGTTTCTTTTTCATCTAGCAATTTAGTAACCTTATCTAATTCTTTCATTACAGGCATTGCTGCTTCTGGAGAGATATTTTTAGGTAATTTGTTTATGTTATTAGCGTATGTATTTACATCGTTTTTTAAATTGTCAATTTGATCTATTGTAAATACTTTTTTATCTAATAATCCGTCTGCTATTTTTATAAACTCTTTTCTATTTTTAGCTAAAGTACTAAGAGACGTCAAATCATCAGTCGCTTGATCTCCAGCGTGAAAGTCAGGTAATTTAGCTTTAGACATTAAACCAGATGAAATAAAAGATAATATAGATGTATTCATAAAATCATCTCCAGACATGGTGTCATTCATTATCTTTTGACCAGCTTCAGCATTAGTCATTTTATTTATCCCAATCTCACCTGCTTGTTGTATATTTTCTTGAACAACCTCTTTACCTCCTTCTTCAGCAAACTCTAACAAGTTTCTTGGTGTGGTCTTTATTATATCGTCTATGTAGTTTATAAATCCTTTTTCACCAGTCTTAGTATATTGTTCTATAGCTTTTTTAATTATATTCTTAGAACCAAAAACATTTTCAACTAATTCTGTTTGTGGGTTGATAACACCTGTTGTACTATATAATACAGCCATTCTTTGAGCAGCTGCAGTAGCAAGTTTAAACGCATCTTTATCGTTTATACCATTATCTCTTGCGGCTTTCAAAGTATCTTCATATCCTTGAGAATAACCCATACTACCTTGAGCTATCATAGAATAACCAGTGGCTCTATCTACTGGAACTTTTCTTAATAGTTGTGAAGTGTCGTTTACTAAGGAGGTAAATCTACTAGTTGGTTTTGTAGCGCTTAAAGCTGCTCTTGTTTCAGTTCCAATAGCACCTATTTCTCCAACTCCACGAGTTAAAGCTGCTTGTAGTAACATATCAGCCATTACGCCAGATGTTTGAACTGCAGCACCTTGAGTACTAAATGTCCAATCTTCTTGACCTGTCTTAGATTCTTCTACTATCTTATTATATTCGTTTTCATCGAAAATGTCGGTAACACGTATTTTAGCATCTGCGTCGTATATCTCGCCTTTAGAGTCAACTATGTAGTTTGTACCGTTATATTTAGTAGTCTTTCCTGACACGTAGGATATTCCTCTATCGTCTGGTCTTACTAATTTATTTTCTTCGTCTAACATACGAACTCCTTCTGCAGTACCTTCCATACCAATCGCTCCGTATAAAGTAGCGCTTAGTTGTGCTGTTCTATCTGTTATCGCATTCCAACCAGCTTTACCCATTTTACTAGCAGTATCCCATGACCAAAAGTCAGTTCCACCTTTCTTAGCTTCTTGATATAGTTTAGCGTTTTCTTTATCTCTGTTTTTTAATTTTTGAGTTATTAAAGGAAAATTCTTTTCAACGTAATCAGCAATTCCGTTTTTATTAAACAATTCGTTTCTTACTATTTCTTTTTTATCTCTAAAACCAGAAATTATTTCTATCTCTTGATTTAAGTCTTGTCTAGTAAAATCACGCCTTTGCATATCTTCCATATACATGTTAAGTAATTTCTTTTTTGCTAGTTCTTTAGAAAGACCTATATCATAACCACCCCAAGCATCTCTACCTTTTCCCTCGTATAAACCTTTTGCTTGTTTATCTAAGAAATCAGTTTTATAACCTTTTTTATTTATATAACCATCAAAGTCATCTAAGTTTATTCCTAAACTTTCAAGTTCTCTACCATTATAATTATCTTGTATAAAAGTGTCTGGTTGTTGTTGGTTCTTTGAAGAATAAAACAAATAAGGATGTAAAAGCTCAGAATCAGTTTTTTGAATCTGTTGATTTATTCTTTTTAATTGATTTTTACTACCTTCACCTAATTGTCCAGTTACTGGATTGTCTCTATAATTTTCTACAAACTTTTTAAGTTTATCGTAATTACCATCTAATTTTACTGTTAATGGAACTGATACTCTAGAACCAGGAGGTTTAAATTCACCATAATTAACAGTTCTAGGTTTTTTATTTGGTTTGTCATACGGTGACCATGTTTCATCATATAGATCTTCCGAAGTATCTGAATACGTACTTTGTTGTGCAGAAGGAGGAGCAACTAGTCCTTTCTTCTGCATTGTTTCAAAATCGTTATCGTCTGGTAATCTATATTTAGTTACAGAAGCCGAAGAACCAATTGTTGATTTGGATCCCGTAACGTTTGTTTGTGCTTGATTGTTTTTTGGCGTTACAATCGCACTTTTCGCAACGCCTTTTATCTTTTTTGCACCTGGATTTTTAATAAGAAAACTAGTTACTTCAAACTGTGATTTACCTGATAAGTCTACTTTAGAACCATCTGATAGGATATATATTTCTTCCATGTTTTATTTTAAATAGATTTATTTGCTCTTTTAGCGTATGCTTCTTGTGATTCTCCAGCTTTTATTGGATTTTTTCTTACCCAATCCATTAGTTTAGCGTCTTTTAGTTTTCCTTGTAGTAGTTTCTTTTCTCCAGCGTCAGCAGTATTATTTAAAGCTAACTTGATTCTATCGGTAGCACTATTAACGTCATAACCTTTTATTGGTTTATAAGCTCCTTCTCCTTCTTTCATAAAGATATAACTATCTCCATAAACCTTTTTAACCATATCTTTTACAGTACCTTTCAATTTACCTTCTGCAATAGCTTCTCCTATTGTAAGTCCAGTGTCAAATTTACCGGCCTTATAAGGAGCGTTTGCATACATCTTTTCAAGTTCCTCTTTAGTAATGTATTTATCTGTTTTACCTGATAACTGGTTTAGATTCTCAACAAGACCCGCTCTAGTTCTATAAGCCGCAACTGATGGAGTTACGTTTTCACCTGGTTTTGGTTGATAACCATTAATCAATTCGTCATAATATTCTGATTGATATGTTGTAGGTTCTTCTTTTTCTTCTTTAGTCTTTAAACTAGAAGCGCTAGGTTTATCTTTTAGTTTTATATCCGCGGTAGGATTCCAATAAACTGTTTGACCATTCTCTACAGTCTTTTCTAATGATCTAGTCATCTCTGTAAAAGCCTTGTCAGTAAGAATTTCTGATAGTATTCTTTTTTGTTCGTTTGGATCAATTATACCTTTAAACTCTCTATCATAATAACCAACACCTTGTTTTAAAGTGTAATCTAATAAAGCTCTCATTCTACCAGGACCATCAGCACCAACCATACCACTAGCAGTAATATCTGCTTTCTTTTTTATAGCTTCTCTTATTGCTTTTTCTTGAAGTCTTTGTCCATTAACTATTTGATATTGATCTTTACCAACACCTCCAGAAGTTCCTGAACTAGGTAAATCTACAGTCTCTCTTTTAGGACTTAAATAACCTTCATATATACTTCCTTTTTTATCTACAATATCTTGTTTTGCTTGAGTATGGAAAGTGTCTATGCTTTCTACTGGTATTAATAAACCGTTATCACCTTCTGCTTCTGATTTATCAAAAGACTTAGAATTTATAACAACATTGAAATCTCTACCATCTTCATGTTTACCACTAACTTTTAAAATTACTCCATCTCCTTGTTCATCTTCTTGTACCTCGATGTTTGGATTTTTATATCTAGCATCCATTCCACCAAGTATTTCTACAGCAGCTGTATTGTCTAGTATCTCTTCGTCAGTAGAACCGTTTATAACATGTCCTCCAGGTTCTCCAACTTTTATAGCTTTAGTATCTAACCTCCAAGTAGCTGTTTGACCGGCTATAGATTTAGCAAAAGTAGCAGAAGAATCTAAAAACACATTAGCATTTCTAATATTTTTTAAATATTCCTGTCTTTTTGCTGGATCAGTTTCGTTTAATAAAGCTATTCTTGAATCTGCCGCTAAAGTTATTTTACTTTGTACTAGATTATACATCTGTTTGTCGACAGTTTCGCTAGTAGTAGGTTGTTTAGTTGCCCAATCAGATATTTTTTCGTTATAATAAAGATCTGTTTCGTTCTTTCTATCTTGTAGTTTTTGTAAAGTTAATTTACGCTCCTTTTCTTCTTGACGTCTTCTTTCTCCAGAAGCAATAATACCTTGTGCTATTGAATTAGCAGCGTTGGTTATAGAAGCAGACATAATTTCACCACCTCTACTTGGTTGAACAATCGGAGGATTTTCGTAATATCCCATAGTTTATATTTTTTTAACTTATTTTACACGACCAGCAAAAGCACCAGCGATATTACCAACAGAACTGATAGCAGCTCCATAAGCAGAACTTTGAGCTTGTTGAGCAGCCATAACATTAGCACTTGCTTGAGCTTGTTGACCTGATAATCTGTTTAATTTAGCAATGTCTCTAGACTCTTGTTCTCCGTATTTAAACTTAATACCTTCTGTTTCAGCTGTTTGAGTTCTAACACCTTCCATGTATTTAGCATTTTGTACTCTTTGAGCTTCTTCCATTTTAGCTTTTTGCATGTCTGCTTGACCTTGAGCTTTTAATTTTTCATTATTAGTTTCTTGTTGTTCTATACTAGCTGAAACTCCTTTTTTACTTTGTAATGCGGCTTGTGCTAAAGCGGTTGCACCACCAGCACTTGCTCCTGTAGCTCTTAATGTATCTAAAGTATTAGCTAACGCCATATCTTCTTGCTCTGCTTGAAATTCAGCAGCTTGTGTTGCTACACCTAAATTAGCAAATGGATTTCCAATCATTCCACTTAGGTCTTTAGCAATACCACTAAGATCTTTAACGTTCGCATAAGGATTAGGAATTGCTTGTCTATTGTTTTCTATAGCGGCAATTTCAGCTCTTTTTCTTTCTTCTTCATTTCTATAACCCTTTGCTGCTTGACCAGCTTGATGCGCTTGAACTAGACCACCACCTATTGATGCTACCGCTCCTACAGCGGCTATTGCAGTTACTGCTCCCATATTACATTATTTTTTTTGATATTTCATACGAAGGACTTTTGTCTACCGTATAACCTAATTTTTCGTGAGTACTTATTAAACTTTTATTTCTAGCAATACTTATAATCGTATTGTATCCTTGAGATCTTGCAACGTCTTCTAAACCCATTATAAGGACTTCTAACGCATCTTTTCTATCATACTGTCTATACTGTGGATTAGATACAATCCAATCCAACCAGGCAACCTTAGAGTTTGATAGGTATAAAAAACCAGCAGCTATAAGTATATCGTCTTTATAAACCATTAAACCTCCAATACCATTCATAGGTAAAGTATCTTTACTTACTGCTGGCCATCTCCACCATTTCCACCATGAAGACATGTGTTCATAATCTGATTCTTTTAATGCTCTTAAACTTAATTCCATTTTATTTTATTTAATTTAACTTAATGAAGGTGCGTAATCTGAAGACACAGCAAACAATATAGCTTGCTTGTCGTAAGTTACAGATGATTGTGTTGGATCTGGAAATCTAAAAGTACCTATTGCATAAAATCCAGCAGTTCCAGACATTGACTGACCATAAACCACTGTTCCTTCTGATGGTTGAGATACGTTTACTATATTTCCAAAATATTTATTTTCTTTTTGTTTAAAGTTATTTACAAACAACTGATCTTCTAAAGAGTTTAAATTGTAAGACACCGTTGCCGATGTTATTGGCACTCCATTATTAGAGTCAGTATATATCTCTGTTAAAGCCCAACCAGTAGTACCTTCATAATTAACTGTTTGAAAGTTCTTAGAATAAGAAGGATCTGGATTAAATATAACTGTAACACTAGAATCGTATTGTGTACTATAAAAATTACATAGAGGTACACTAGTTGAATAGTGTTTCCAGATGTTTCCACCTGCAGCAGTATAATAACTACCTAACATACTAAATCCATTGTCTGGTCTAAAAGAAAAAGTACTAGTCCAACCTAAAGAATCTTCATCAAAAGCCAATGTTTTGTATTCAGGTAGATAACCTGTTTGGTTTGGTCTTGAAGCACCTTTGCTTAAAGCTGGTTGCATAGATAAAACATATTGTTTATTATGCATATCCCAAGATCCTGTAATTTTACCCTCTATACCTGTTTCTGTTAAATTATCTCTAAAGTAATCTAACATACCAGTATTTGATATTTCTGTTATACCGTCTTGAGATAATCTTAAAACTGCATTTTGTGATCTATCTACAAAGTATTTTCTATAACCATAAACAGCAAAACTTTCTGGATTAGTACTAATACCATAATTACCCGCATATTGTTGAACCTGACCAATCACTTGAGTTCCAGAAGTTGTTAAAGGCATTCCTTCTGCTGAGTAAACAGCGTCTTTGTCTATCAATGCTCTGTTAACTTTTAATTCTTGAAAAATTATTAAATTAGTGTCTTCTGCGTATAATTTTTGAATTGAACCTACGGAAGGATCAAGAGTTCTAGTTATATCTTCAGCTACTGAAAACTGATTCGTGTTGTTTATACCTGTTCTAGAATTAAATACACCTGAGTATATCAAAGAACTTATTCTATGTTGTCTATTTGGACTATCTTCAACTATAAAAGCTCTAACGCCTAAATCTGTTGATACATTATTATAACCACCTCTAATTCTTGATTCTTCTATAAACCAGTCTTCTGTTTCACTTGCACTATACTGTGTTTGACCAGCAACAACACCTTCTGAACCTGGAACATAATTAAAATCCCATATTTTACCAAAAGTAAGAGGTACAAAACTAGCACCAGCATTTGTAGTAAAAGTAACCAATAGTGGTTTATCTAAATACACATTATATTTTAAAGGATTTAAAGCGTCAACCTGTACTCCTGCTATAGTATAAGTATAAGTTTGCGAGCTTATTCCAGTTAAAGGATAAGTAAAAGTCAATTTTTGACCTGGTCCTATAAATCTAGCGTTATATCCGCTAAATGTTTCGTATGTAAAAAAATCATTACCAGATACAAATATGAATTTTAAACTATCAGTACTTAAAGTATTATAGGCTTTTACCGGTTGTATTGATTTTATTTTCTTTAACCAATATGAATTAAAATATTTTATTTCTATAGTTGCTGCCATATTTATTAATTACTTGTTTTTTTTTATTATTACACAGGACAAGTCGTTACAGATCCTGTATAAGTTATCACTCCACCCAAAGTTCCAGTACCAGCTGCTGTTAGACTATAACGTCTAGCAAGTGGTTGTGTTCCACCATTATCAGGAGTACCAACTTGTTCTCCAGGTTGAAGAATACCTCCTATTATCTCATGACCATTACCATGAAGACCACTCCAAGGTATAGGGAAACTAGAATTATTTATTATTTTCCAATTCCAACAATTTTGTGGTATATAACCAGTAGGACTTCCAACAATACATGTATCAGCAAAAACCTGTCTATACACTCCATAAGTAGGAGTATAAGCAACACCAGTTGAAGTAAATAATATGTTTATTGTTCTTCCAGTCGAAGTAACTACAGTTCCTTTAAAAGTTATATCTCTTGCTGGATTGGTTGAAGGTTTTATAGTTTGTTCTCCATAATGCCATGTAGAACTAAAATAACCATTAAAATCTGTTGGTGACCCAGGTGTAAATGTTACATTCCAAGTTCTATCTGGTAGATTATGATAAAAATACGGTGTATAATATTCAGTCCAACTAGTAATCCAAACATCAGAAGAGGCAATAGTTTCACCTTTTCTTAACATCTTCCATATATTTATATATCCTGAAGTTACACTACCTGATATACTATCATAACCTGCATATACAATACTACTCCAATCTCCACATCCAACAGAAACATCAGGAACATCTAATCTTACTGTTCTATAAGAAAATAAACCTCCAGGAGTTTGTAAACCTGTAGAACTAGTAGCGTCTTGAAGTTTTATTCTAAGATCGTAAGTTCCTGATGGTATATCTACAACAGTTCCCGCTATATTGCCTTGAGTTGAAATGTCTCCAGTAGAAGAATTAACAGAAAAATATTGAGAATAATCTTGAAGAGGTACTGGATCATACTTCCAATATAAATCAGCTAAGTAATTACCACTATACATTCCAACATTACCGTTTTTACCAACCATATCAACAATAGGTCCATTAATAGGATCTGCGGTTAGGTTGTATACTGGAGTAAAATCAACACTTGTAATAGTAACTATAGGTATACTATTTGATATTTTTAATATTTCAGCGCTAGTTGTAACTAACGGTGTATAAGTAACAGCAGATGGTCCAACTCCAACGGTGTGTGTTATTGCAAAATTAAATATAAAACTTCCAAAAGTATCTACATTTGTTCCAAAATAAATCTCACTTGAAGTTATTTTTATTCTCCAATATAGATAAGTAGGACTAAGCGGCACTAAGTCTTGTACTATAGCAAATGAAGAAGTTATATCTTGGCCACTTCTATTAAAAACAGAAAAAACAAGATTGTCAATACTAAATACTCCAACACCTGATTCATTTTTAAAATAAAACCAATCTGTTATCCAAGGTGAATTTGGTGCTCCAGTAATAAGACTGCCACCACTGTAGTCTTGATTTTCAAAGTATAGAAAATCTAATGAAGAGTAACCAACTATAGCGTCTGAACCACTAACAATATCGATGTTTAAGTCTGATATATAACCAGATGTTGAAGTTTCCCAAAAAATATCTAAAGCAGAATTAACAGGACTTGTTTCATAAACACCTAAGAATGGACTCATAGCGTTGTAAATAGTAGGACTAACATTGGTATTTGGTCCAATATAGTTTCCAATAACACCTACTCTATTCGAAGTTGTCACTCTGTTTAATAAAGGTGAAGTTTCAAATTGGTATATATTAAAAGAAGCTGACCCATGAGGATTTTCTTGATCACTGTTTGTCAGAAAATTCAAATCAGTCGTTGGTGCTATTGTACTAACAACATCAGGTTGAGGACCAGGATAATACTGTCTATTTGAAGCATATCCAGTACTTATATTTCCTTGATTAACTAACGTGTTTTCAACTCTTCCCCATATTTGAGCGCTACTTCTGTATTGTCTTTGATTTGGACCTACTTCAGATAAATCTCTAGGTATTTTATTTATATTGTCGTTTATAGATACAAAATGACAAGTTGTATTTTCTTCTCCAACAGGAAACACAGAGTATTCAATAGTAGGAGTAGTTGAAAAAGATTGATTTACAGGATAACCAGCTAACATTCCAGGAACATATACATTATAATATTCTTGTTCTTGTTGTTTAACTACTACTTTGTAAGAATACCAACCTAATTCATTTATAGAATAAGAGTATTTAATATCTGGTATATTTGTACTATCGTAATTATATATATCACTTATTTCACCGTCTGTTGTTAAAGAACCAAGTACAGATCCAGGTAAAACTTTTACATAATCAATATACTTTCCTATTAAATAATTACCAGCTAATGGATAATTTCTTTGAGCAGGAAGAGCAGCTAAAGTATAAGTATAACTATTACCAGATACAGTACCAGCTGTAATTTGAAAACCAGCACTACTTCCTGGTATACTTCCAGAAACAGTAGCATATAGACCAGGTGTTCCAGAAACTTCATCTCTAGTAGATGTTATTGGTTTGTTAAATATAAGAGCAAGTTCATCACCTAACCAATCTTTTACATCTGTAGTCCAGAATTGATCTTTATAAGGAAAAAATACTGAAGACGCTCCGTAAACTATATTTCCACCAGTTGTGTAAGGATTTGCTGAAGATAATATAACGGAAGATTGTCTACCAAACTTATCTGCTAAAACAATACCAACTTGATAGGTTCTGTTTTGTTTTAATGTATGGTTTGGATATTCTAACCAACTGTAAAAAGGTAGGTTTTTCTCTACAACAACTACATTGTAATCTAATGTAGCAGGTGGAGTACTTTGATTTACAAAATTACCGTATATTATTCTGTTACCAGCACTTTCTTGTGACAATGCTCTAATTGGAACTTTGTCATAAACTCTAAGTGTTTCAGCTTCTTGTAATGTTTTACGAGGTTTTTGAGATTGATATATATAACTATATATATTAGTTGACGGCGCGTTTAAAGCTATATTACTTGAAGTAATAGTTTCAACTACCTTAACAGCCAAAGAGTCAGATTCTTTATAAAGTATATCAATACTTTTTATTTTATAAGAATTTACTATATTGCTACCAACGTCTGGTAATTCTATTAAAAGTTTAACAGAATTAACATCATTTTGCATCCACTCTAATACCGTTGATTTATAAGCAGCATCTTCGTCTCCATTTATAAAATAACCTTTTTGTTCTGGTATGAATATAGGTTGTGTAAAAGGAGCCATTAAAGAATACTCATTGTCATCAAACTTAAATCTATAACTAAACCTAACAAACTTGTCAGATAAAAAGTTATCATTTCCGTTTATAGTAGATTGCAAAGGCGCTTTCGACATTAAACATCTATAAAAAGTTATTGGCGTAGAAGCTGGTATTGTAAAAGCTCCAGAAACAAACACCGAAAGTGAAGCACCAGAATCACTAGTTTTAGTGACTATGGCAGAGTCTCCAGGTGTTACGCCTTGACATACTAGTTGATCTCCAGGCGTTATAACAAAATTTGGATCTAATGAAGAAGTTTGTATTTTAATTAAAGTTTGCCCAGCAATTACTTGCGATGGATAAAAATATGTACTTAGTCCAGTAGATTGAGTATACATTTCTGCCGCTGTAAAAGGAGCGTATTTAGCTACAGATATTTGATCTACTGTAGTATAATAAGGATTTGGTGATGTTGCAGGATTAGCAATAGCACTAGATACATTTATTTTTCTAGGTTGATTTCTATTGTCAGTCCAGAATAATAAATCTTCTATTAGATTTACTCCTGTTATTAAGTTTGTAACTGAAAAATTTAAAAATTCCCCACTTACCAAAGTTATATATGGATTACCAGAGTTTAAAGCATCATAAACCGTAATCTTCATTTCACTACCTAATGGAGGTAGATTTATATTAGAAGGATTTGGATCTTGATAATCTGTTAAGAATTGATATATCCTATTATTTTCGTTGTCTACAAAATAACCAATACAAACTAAGTCAGTATTTGATTCAAATGGTTGTGTACCTGTTGAAGTTGGTTTTGTAAGTTGAATGTTACCTAAAACATTTTGTAAAGAACCAACACTTTGATTTTCAGATTTTCCAACAGATATATTTAATGCATCTCTATATTCACCATTTGGCAACAATCTGTTGTCAAGGTCTTTATTCATTTTACCTTTTAGAAAACTATTTTTTGTTTCAGCCATTTTTATTAATGTTTAATCCACTTAGATTGTCCTCTTAATACTTGAGTTATTTCTTCTAATTTAATATTAGAAAGTCTGATCTTTGTGTTTCTTAATTTAGCGGTTTTTTCTTGTTTTAATCTTTGTACTAGATATTCAGGTTGATTTGCTCTAGTAGAAATTATAGCATGTAATATATAAGCGTACATTGCCTCTTCTGCTAATTTAGGTACTCTAGAATCTAAATCATAAGCCAAACCATCAGATACATATTCTAAAACTATTAATCTATTTATCAAATCACTACTGAAAGATATTTTACCTTCTCTATCATTTATAGTAAAATAACCATTCATATTAGCAAATTGAGGATCTAATCCATATCTTCTTCCATACCAAGCATTTTGAACCCACATGTCTCCATTATACCAATCTCCAACAAAATTATTTGCTGCTAATGTTATTGGTCCTATTTGATTATATCTCCATCTGTCTTCTGTTATTGAAGTACCTTCTATATTAGAATCAAAGTTATCCTGTGTTGGAACTCCTCTAGTATCTTGTATAGGTGTTTCGTAAGGATCTGTAGTTAAATTATTTGTAGGATATATTATATGTTTAACACCTTGATGATCTATCCAAGACATTCTAACGTAATTAACGTAATCTTGTGGTAATACAATACTTAAACTAGGTGGCACTGTAAGTTCTTGTGATTTAATGCTTTTTAAAGTATCGTAACTAAATTCTTGCATACTTCTTTTAGCATGAAATATCACATCAGTTCTTTTAACTGAACCTATTAATTTTCCAGTACCAACATATCCAACCATGAAGTTGTTAACAATATCGTTTAACGATGTATAAGAATATGAACCATAATTTTCTTCAACAGTATCTCCATAAGCATAACTCCCCGGAATAGAAGGACTTCCATAATTACCACCTTCTAATGACTTTAATTGAACTACTATGTATTCTCCTAATAAAGGGGCATTACCAGCAGTATAAACTATAGTGTTTCCAACAACAGAATAATTAAGAGTTACTTCGTTAAAAGTACCTGGAAAACCAGTAAGACTACTATATAGTTTATAATTATTTAATGCATAGTCAATATCATTTGGATCATAACTACCATATATCAAATCAGTATTAAATGTAGTTACAAAAGATAATTGAGAACCATCTCCAATAAATCCTTGCGCACCTTCGTAATATTGTCTATTTGTTTCGGTTATTAAACCGTTATTTGGTATCGGCATTTTTTACTAGCTTTTTGAGTTAATGTTTTCGGCTTGAACTTGTTGTGAAGCCGCTTGTACTATTTGTGGATCTTTAACAATAACACCTGAATATAATAATATTCTTATGATTAGATTAACTTGTTCAGTAGGATGTAAATCAAAGTCTTGTGAACCAGTAGGTTGTGATATTGGATCATACTGCGCCGGATTATATACATACTGATAGTTAGGAGGTGAAGTTGTAAAACCCCATCTTGGATCATAAGGTTTTCTTATATATGTACAAGATATTACATTGTTACCTGTGATAGTTAATGGATATACTTTGATATTGAAGTCTTTATAAGTATATACAGGCCAATAAGTTGAAGGTTTTGTTATTGGTGACAAATTAAGTTCTAATAATTCATTTGGTTGAACATATTGAACTTCTTTTTCATCTTTATATATAACAGTACCTAGTTTATATAACTCAGGTTGAGGTGTTAAAGTTGGTATAGTTATATTAAAAACTCCACTTGAGTAAGTACATGGAGCAGAATCTTGAAATATGGCTATTTTTTCTTCTAAGTTTTTTATACGATCACTGTATTCACTGTCATTACCAGGAACTCGTAATTGTTGGTTTAAATCTTCAAAGTATTCGTTAAAGATTTCAAGTTGAACTTGAGCGGCCGTTCTGTTAAACTCGTCTGGAGTTAAATAACCTCTTTGCTCTTTATTAAGAATTAATAAAACAGTTCTATAAACTGTATTCACATTTACTGCCATATCGTATATTTATTATAGTATTAAGGCGATAACTGAGAGCTATCGCCTATATCTACTAATATTACATGTTATTTTAATTTTTTCTCTATCGATCTGAAGACTAACATGCCTTCATCTGTTTTAAAGAAAGCTGCCATTGCAGAGAAAGGATTCTCATCAAAAGGCACCGTCATTAATTTTCTATCATTTTCACCCCATAAGAACGTTCTTTGATCGTGTGATAGTTTTATAATGTTTGCTTCTGTAGCTCTAATAGCTATATTTCTAAGTTGAACATTATCGTCATTCGCTAATTCTAAGAACAAACTAGGATTTCTTCTAGCAAACAATAATAAATCTCTTTTTATTTCCTTAGAACTCATCTTATTGACCCTAGAACCAACTTCTACACGCACGATAGCTTCTGCATCATCTATATCCATTTGTAAAGCAAGATTCATAGCGTCAACTTCTAATTCTAAGTAATCTAAATCATCTTCAGCTTCTATTGTAGCATCA
>Ga0209191_1000658_pt1 | contig 25913 bp, 43 predicted proteins | sample S_130626_EF_Meta_FD_187320 | JGI IMG/M metagenome (GOLD analysis project Ga0209191, IMG submission 187320) | Freshwater microbial communities from Lake Simoncouche, Canada to study carbon cycling - S_130626_EF_MetaG (SPAdes) (version 2) | ecosystem: Environmental > Aquatic > Freshwater > Lake ...
ATTTAGATATGACCATTTTTGAGAAACTGCAACCAGAAATTTTAAGCGGGTTTGCTTTGGCAAGAGATTATGCTAAAGAAGGAACATGGATGAAACCGGGGTTTACTTTTGATGATATGAGTTATAGACTTAGTTGGAAACCTATCTATCAGTCTATGGATGAATTTATGGCACTACCCAAGGACGATCCTATATATCAAGCGGGCATAAAACTAATGCCAACAGATTTTAAAAACTTTCAACAACGTAATATATTCACACGCTATCTTAAAATGGCAATGGGATCATACGACCCATACATTTACTATTACTTGTGGGAAGAAGGATCTTGGGATGACCGAACAGCCCCACGTAATTTAACACCCGAAGCTGAATACTTTCCTAATGTTGTTAAGTGGGTTGAAAGCCTAGTAGGTACAGTATTTGAAGATATCGGCCGTGTTATATTCTTCCATTGCGAAGCTGATGGTATTCCATTCGAACACAGAGACTTAGATGCTAAGAACGGAGTTAACATAGTTAAGCCACACCGCAATGAGTTTATACACATTCGTCCCAACACTAAAAAAGCAATGTACTTGTGGGATCCAGAGACTAAGGATAAGACATACTTAAACACTAGAGCCGCATGGTGGAACGATGTTGACTGGCACGGAGGCGAACGCATTATGGAGCAGAGTTATAGTTTACGTATTGACGGGAAGTTTACAGAAGAATTTCGTAAGAAAATAGGTGTTAGTCACTTGGAGACTTATTAATGATCTATCTAGGTAACTATGCAGACTGGATACAGGAAGAATGGATAGACCATTTGATGAATTTTACTGGATATCCAAGACCGGGAAATAAGCAACCAGAAAACATATTCGAAGAAAATCAAAACAGCACAGCTAATAGCATTGGCTACGAAAATTCAGTATACTGGTATAAGTTTACGCCAGAAAATTTTCCGTTTGATGTTACGCCACCTATACCTGTAAAACCTAATTTATGGTGGTTTGTAAAACTGCAACCTGGAAATTTAATTCCGTTACATATAGATCAAGACATTGAAACAGGAAAGAAAACTACACTATATTGGATGAGCTTAACAGATCAAGAGGACGGACATATATTTTTATGTAAAAACAAAATGCTCACAGGTTATAAGAAAGGCGATTTGTATAAATTAGAACATGCTAACGATATGCACGGTTCTTGTAATATAGGTTACACTACAAGACTAATTTTTAATTTTACAACATATGAGGACTAACAATGAAATTTATTGGCAACTACATAGACTTAGTCAAAGACGAACATATTGAATTTTTGATGCAACATGACGGGCAGTTGTTACCAGATAGCCGCGAATGTTTATTAGAAGATTTTGATGATCAAAATAGAGCAATTAATAAAAGCTGGAAACCAGAACATAGAACATCGTGGCATAAATTTGAAATACAAGATTTACCATTTACTATTGATTGGCCTGTTAATTTAGGTAAAAATATTGACTGGTGGATCATAAAGCAGTATCCAGGCCAGTCGGTGCCTATGCATGTTGATTCTAATCCGGCTGATACTACAGAAAGATACATGTTAATGTTGCAAGATTATATACCTGGACATGTTTTAATTTGGAATGGTAAATTATTAGGCGACTTTAAGAAAGGCGACTTGTACAAAGTTGACCATGTAAATTCATTGCACGGCGGTGCTAATATTAGCAACGATATAAGATTACTAGCGTACCTTACTGTATGGAATTAATTAAAAATTATGCAAGTTGGATTACTCCTGAGTTTCTGGAGTTTATACATACACACGATGGCGACACAATGCCAGTGTGGCAACCAGATAAATGGAAGGGGCATCCATTATTAGATGCGGCTAGAGAAAAGACCCGTACAGGTTACGCACATCGCAATCACGACTTCCAACAATTTAATCCGGCGACTGACGATATGAAACATTATAATCTTCAGCTACCTGTCATTCCTGAGGATGATAGATCGCAACTATGGTGGATTGTTAAATTGTACCCGGGTCAAATGCAACCCATGCATTTCGATCCCCATTTGTTAGAATGCGTTAATCCAAAACGCTATACTATGTTTTTACAAGATTGGCAACCAGGACATATCTTTACTTGGGATGACCAATACATATCTAATTATAAAGCCGGAGATTTATTCGAATGGTGCGACCCTATGATGTATCACGGTGTTGTAAATATTGGTCACGAAATTAGATATACTTTACAAATTACAACACACGATTAACATGTCTGCTTATATAACCGGTGAACATAATTTAACATTCCTCCACATACCTAAAACAGCAGGTACTAGTATACTGGATTGGCTACGTACTAATAAAGGCGATAGTAATATTGTCGAATGGGAAACCCATCCTAAACATTCAGAATTACCACAAGGAAATACTTCTTTTGCTATTGTAAGGAATCCGTGGGATAGAATGGTCAGTGCTTATCATTATTTAAAAAACATATCACTGCCAGAAGGTAGCAGTTGGCTTGCACTTAATAATATTTCGCAGGATAATTTTCCTAACTTTGACGAATGGATTAATAATCTAGAAAACTATAAAAATCCAGATGTATATTGGTTCAGGCCTGAAACACAGCAAATAGAATGGCTGGATCGGCCGGTGGACATAATTTTAAGATTTGAAAATTTAGCAGAAGAGTTCAGACAGATACAACAGCATTATGAATGTTTTGATCCGTTGCCATTATTGTATGCTACTAAACACGAATCTTATAAAAATTACTACACAGAAAAAACTAAATCAATTGTTGAGAAATTTTCGCAACGTGATATAGATACTTTCAAATATAGTTTTTAATATCCAATAAGATGAAACTGATATTTAGGAGTTAGTCCGGCATTGATGCCCGAGTGCCACTCTCTAAAATAATTCCATTCAAATAACGTGCCTTGCGGGCTGGCAATAAAATAATCTTGTTCTTCTTTTCCTAAGTAAAAAATATGACCATGTGTGGGCTTAGATATTGTACAAACAAATCGTCTTGGAGTACCTTTCTCAAGCCATTTTCCTACTTTGTCTTCACCATCAAAGTGCCACGGTGCCATGGTGCCAGGATTGAGTCTACTAATCCACGATCTATGTACTCCGTTAAGTCCGAGATGGGTTGCAAGTTTACTAGTTATTTCGTTTGGGAAAGCAGATCCTGAATAATAATTGCACCAGTTAATGGCGCCCATATTAAAATTAGCATCTTCCCAGTTTTTAAATACAATGGTCATTTCATTGCCGTCAGCTTCCATGGCTTCCCACTGCGGCCAATCAGTGGTTCTCGGTTGATGTATTTGCTCGGGCTCTCCAAGGGACTCGATTAATAAATTCCAATCTATATCGTTGTACGGTTCCAACAATTTACAATTTTTCATATAGCTTCCTATAAAAATTATCAAATGGACTTTCTGGCCATATTGTATTTAGGTGATGCAACATAGTATTTTTAAAGAATATTCTAGAATCAAGATTTCCATCAGGAGTAGTGGCTTGTTTAAACCTGTCTACGGAGTCTCCTCCTATCATTTCTTTTATGATCTCTAGCTTTATAAAAGGATCAGATGCACTTGCACACGAATAGAAATCTATTGTTTTTATATTGTTATTATTATCTAAGAAAAAACAATGAGGATATAATGCCATTTTATAACAATTGATGTTTTTTAAATCACATAACATTTGATAAATTTGTTCCTGCCATGTAGGGCATTCTTGATACAAGTTTCGATTTCCAAATATAATATGATTTAGACTTTCCTTATGCCATTCTATAAAAATCTTATTGTCTTCTATTTCTAATAGCTTAGGAGCCCAACTATACCCTTGCATTTTTGTTAGAAATTCTACTTCACGTTTAAAAAAGAAATCAATTAATTCTTTTGATAATTTTATATCTGCTTGATAAGGGCTATTATGATCCCATAACATACACATAACAGTTTGATCAGAATTTATTAATGGAGTGTACATTAGATTCGTGGTACATGTTGGAACTCCGTCTACTATCTTATACAAGTATGTCCAGTTATCGATGTTCATATAATTCTAAACTCTGCTGGCAACATAGATTTCAAGATATCTAGTTTATCTTGCTCTATATTAAATTGTATTGTTAAATCACCTTGTACAAAATTGCTTATAAATCCTGCTTTGTTTGCTTCATTCAACCAGGAACTCATCGTGTTGTCAAACACATACCTGGCGTGGTCAGGACTAAAGGAAGTAAATTGTCCAATGGCAACATCTACTGGATTTTTTAGTTTGTTATTTTTTAATAATTTTCTAACTACCAACTGTATTCTAGGAGTACGTCCAAAGTTAGCGGCAGTGTGTAGGAATCCAGCATCCATATCATACCATATGCCATCTTGCGACATTGGATGCATTGTTTCTCTTACTAGATCAATTAGATAGCTGTTGTCGCCGCGTATGTTCAAATGATAGCGATCGTCTATATCTGCATGAATTTGGTAACATTGGTTGGATCCTAAATTTATTATCCTAGCTTGGCCCTTAGTTACTGGTAGCGAATCGTAAATAGTTTCCCAAACTGTGTCTTTATATTCATCCTTCAGAGTCCAAGGATCATAAAAGAAATTGCCGGTGGGTTGATTAATGACCGTAGTTCTCGTTTCGGTTATAGGCAATTGGTTACATGCCTCTTGCAATAAAACTGTATCGACTGTATAATTAGTAGGAGCTAGCATAGGAATATTTATGCGCTAGTATAACTCAGTTAAATACTTTATGAACATAAATACTCCCACATTTTGTATGCATCCTTTTACAGGATTAGCTACCAGAGAAGATGGCGCCATACAAGTATGTTGTCGTAGTCATCCAATTGGTAACATACAAGATAACACTTTAGAAGAAATATGGAACGGGGATAACATGAAACGTATTCGTAAGCAAGTGCTTACAGGTGATAGACCACCAGAATGCGAGCCTTGTTTTAGATTAGAAGATCAAGGTGTAGAGAGTTTGAGACAGCGACACATCTCAGGTAAGATTCCCGAGGCTCGTATTAATTTATATCCAACGGCTGTTCAATCTATGAATAGTGATTATACCATGCCGTTTGAAATTCCTACCATGGAACTTAAACTAAACAACTTGTGTAATCTTAAATGCCGTATGTGTCATCCAGGGGATAGTACCGCATGGAATGATTGGGCGGAAGTTAAAGAGTTTTACAAAGGTGAAGGGCAAGTTATATTTGATATTGTTGAAAAACACAATTTAGAAAAGAAACCGTTACTAGATAAGTTTGAAGATAATCCTAACTGGTGGGCAAGTTTAGAAAAGAACTTGCCGTACTTCCGTCGTGTTGAGTTTGCAGGTGGCGAACCCCTAATGGATCCACAACACTATCGCATATTAGATATGCTTGCACCGTATGGTGATCAAATTGAAATCAAATATGCCACTAACTTAACTACGCTAGGTAAAAGTAATCGAACTGTGTGGCAATACTGGCCCAAGTTTAAAAGTGTTGCTGTCAATGTAAGTATTGATGGAATTGGCGCCAGCTACGAATATGTACGGGGCAATGCTAGTTGGTCAGAAGTAGTAAACAATATTAAACAAATACAAACTATCCCTAATGTAAGCCGCATAGTAGGTGCGGTAGCGGTGCAGGTTAGCAATGTACTTATATTAGATAAAATGATTGAACTGTTCCTTAACGATTTAGGAATTGTATTCTACACTAATATGGTACAATATCCTAATGTGCTATCTGCACAGGTTATTCCTAACGAATTAAAATCGCTCGCTGTTATTAAATTAAAATCGGTTAGAGAATTAGTTCCAACTTTTAAATTAGTAAAAGAACATCCAATGTTAGAAGCGTTAACTTACAAACAGATTGACGGCATAATTAATTTTATACTAGCAAAGGATAACACACACTTGTGGAATGATTGCATAGAGTTTAATCGACGCTTAGATGTTACAAGAGAACAAAGTTTCTTTGACGTGACTCCAGAATTTGCCCCTTACGTATGAAAATAACAAATCTCGATCCTAAAAAATACAAACGATTTTTTGCATTTGGATGCAGTTTTACCAATTATCAATGGTTGACATGGGCTGATATTATAGGACACGATATAGAGTATTATGAAAATTGGGGCAAGCCTGGTGCTGGTAATCATTTTATTTTTAACAGTGTAATAGAGGCTGATGCAAGGTATAACTTTAAAAAAGACGATTTAATTATTATCTTTTGGAGCACAAAGGAAAGAGAAGATAGATATCATAACAATGCGTGGTTACGCGATACTCTTCAAACTCAAGAAAAAACATACGGGAAAGAATGGGTTAAAAAGTTTAGTACAGATACTAGGGGATTTTTAATAAGAGATTTAGCATATATGAAAGCCATTCAAACTATACTGGAAAATAAAGAATGCGATTGGGCTAATTTTGCATGGTATGAATTTTTTAACAGTGAACAATTAAGAAAATCATTTGAAGATTCTAAAAATAAAGAACCTCTATTAAAAATCTGGAAAGAGAAAAGCCAAGAAGTTTACAATGGAAAAGATATTGCTGATTTTTTTGATGATCGCGATGCTATTAAATTGTATCAGGACGTTTTTATCAAAATAGATGCCACTTATAAATGGTTCAATGATGGACGTATTAATTCTAGAGTTGCACCTGATAACGACATTCACCCTACGCCAGAAGAAGCACTGCAATTTTTAGACTGGGTATGGCCAAATAATACAATAAGCAATAACGCTAGGGAACTAGCAAAACAATGGCAACTAAAAATATTTAATAAATTTGATACGTTTGATCGTAAACAGGCAAGTAGACTGTGATTAAAGTAACTAGTCGTTGGCCGCATCAGGGTAGCATCAAGATAGAATGGAATCTTGGTAAACGCTGTAACTATGATTGTAGTTATTGTCCAGCAAGTATACACGATAACTCAAGCCCGCATACCGATATAGCTATACTCAAAGCAACTGTGGATAAACTAATGACCTTAGGCAAACCTATTCGTCTTAGTTTCACCGGTGGTGAGCCCTGTGTGCATCCTAAATTTTTAGAACTAGTCAAGTACTGTAAACATGTCGGCGTTACTTGGATTAGTGTAACAACTAACGGTACGCTACCTTACGAATTTTATGCGGCATTGGAAGCAGATCAAATTGTGTTCAGCATACACTTAGAGTTTGACTGGAAACGTGTTTTCAATACAGTAGAAAGTGTTGTTGATCTAACAAATAAGAAAGTCATAGCACAGATTATGGCACATCACGATTATATGGATGCCGCACTACAACTACGTGCTAGATGTTTGTTAGCACACATTCCTAATACAGTTCGCCGTATACGTTGGACTGAAGGTGATCACGACTTGTTCGATGATATGCGTTATAACGCAAACGATTTGAATTGGCTTAAGGAACAAGAAGCCACGGTAGAAGGTAATTGTGTAATTGACGATACAAAAGTTATTCACTCTAACGATGTTATTAAATTGCACCTAAACAAATACAAAGGTTGGACTTGCAACGCAGGTATAGAAAGCCTAATGATAAATTGGGACGGAGATGTACACAGAGCAACTTGTAGAGTTGGTGGTAGTCTAGGCAACATTTATGAAGCTAGCTTCGTTGCACCTAGCGAACCCGTAACTTGTGACCGTAATTTCTGTACCTGCGCGGCAGACATTCCATTAACTAAAACTCTTAGTTAAATGTGTTTCTGGAATACAAGTACAACACTCCATCTGGCACTTCGATTGTTTAAATTCCGGATTGAATATATCGATAAAGTTATTATCTAAAATATTATATCTTTGATCAAATAGTGGTTGTCCACACGATCCTTGAATTACACCGTCCCAGCTTACATAGATAGAATCCAAACCAATATTACAGTCCCAACCTTTAAAATTAGTCCATCCGCGGTTGACATACGTATTGGGAGTAGCTATCATTGGAAGAAATTTATCTTCTAACCAGACAATACTTTCAAATATTTTCATAGATCCGTCAAAAATTAAATTATAATTTTTTAAAAACCATGCTGGGTTTGGTAATCTTTTTAATTCTTTAGACATATAAGTCTTTTGCACTGTAGTATAGGGAAGATATCCCACAACTTCTTTAGCTAGTATGAACCAGGGATATTTGCTGTGTGCTTTCATATGCTCAATAGCACCAACACACGAGTCCCATATAGTTGGATCCATTAATACTAATATTGTTACTTTTTTATTTAAAGAATACAGTATATCAGCAACGTCAATCATGTGGTCGATATCACCTTCTTTGACATGATGTGACAATGTTGCATTATCAATTAAGTGACCATTTTCTTTCCACCAACGCAAAGTTCTTGATCCGTTTGATGTAACACTTACGTAGACATCGTTTGATTTTTTTATTTCTAAAATAACTTTATCTAAGTCTTTCCATAATGTTGGCTCTCCGCCGCCTATATCTAGATGAAATTTGGTTTTTCCTAATTTAGTATACTGATTAAACAAATGTTGAAAATTAGAAATTACCATACTAGTATCAGTTGGCACTTTAAAGTTGCCTTCATTTGATCCGGGAAAACAATAATCACACTTGAAATTGCATACGTTACTTGGACTCCATCTTATATTTAGAATATTAGTCTTAGCAAGAGATTTTATTTTAATTGGGGTCATAACAAGTGTTCCAATTCGGGGAATACTTCCTTGGCATTTAGATTGCGAATAGCATCTAAATTAACAACATATTCTTTAAAGTCAGGCAATAAGTGTGTATGATCCTCTGCTTGTATAAATTTTAAAATACCTTCCCAGCGTTTCCAACCGTAAGGGTTATCTTTCCAGAAATTATCGTCTTGTCTATAGTTGTCCCATAGCCATTGTTTAAAATCAGCAAACTGTTGTACAATTTCATCCTTGTCTGCTTGGGGTAATATCCTAGCACTAAGGAACGTAGGAATATACAATAGATGTAGATTAATGATTCCACCACCTGTTTCGTACTCGTCAAGTGAAAATTTATTAATCTTTTTAAATCCCTGACTCAGTTTCCATTTGGCAAAATTGATAATATGCTTAATGTTAAACACTTGCACCGCGCAGGCTATTGCACAATGTACATTGTCCGGGGCATTGTCCATTAACCACAAGCTACGTTCTATATCAGCCCAGTCAGTTGGGTAGCGAATATAGTTGTTGCGCTCCATAACAGCATCTATACTAAATGCATATCGAACTTGTTTGAATTGACTCCAAACACTGATAATATCTTCGTTGACAAATATGCCATTACTGTTATAACGCAAACTGATATTCTTAGCATAACCACGACGAATAATTTCATCTAAAAAGCGTCTATGCTCTTTGATCATTAATGGCTCGCCGCCTGCAAAATATAATTGCGTTATGTTAGGAATCTGTTCAAACACATCGTCCCAAAACTCTGGTTTTTCATACCATGTGTTATTGAATGATGCTTTATCAAAGCCCACTTGGTGCAACACAATAGTACTTTTTGTTTTAGCGACCAGCTTGTCGTAATCTTGTAGCCAACGACTACTATCATGCGGACTGCACATGACACATTTTAAATTGCAAGTGTGGCCAAGTCTTAAATCCAAGTATCGTATAACAGGAGGAACTACACCAGTATTATCAGTGTCACTGATAAGTTTGTTAAAATCAAGACCGTCACGATTCCACTCATACATTTCCCATAAGCGTTTACTTACGACTCCATTCGATTCTTCTTCAAAACATTTCGTACAGCTGGCAGGAACATTGCCTTCCAGCATGGTTAATCTTACGCTACGCATATATTGATTATTAAATGCTTCTAAAGGAGTTTCACGACCAAAATTGGCAGGCGCTCCATCTTCTTTTTTAACCAACCCTACAGTATGATCTCCAGTGTGTGCGCCGCTGGCATTTGTAACACAGCACAGTCTAGCATCGCCGTTCGGTCGGGTAGCCAAGTGTATCCACGGCAAAGCACAGAAAGTTTTGCTTCCTGTCTTTTCTTCGATTAATTTTACATAACCTTGTATTTTATCTTGCACTTTCTAAATACCTCAATAATGGGCTTACACCGACTGGACAATTATCTCGCATAGCAATATGTATGGCTGGCGTAGGAGTTAAGTTAAAATCTTGGCATATCTTAAAGTAGTTATCCCCGTGTGTGTTCCACAAGTAATCTGATTCAAAATTTGATAAGAAATGATTTGCTATCATAACTGGTGCTCGAAGCAACATATGAAAATCATTCATTATACTAATGCTGTCTGGCTGTTTGTCTTTTGTCCACCGTAGCCCTACACGATTCCATCCTAGGCCTAGTCCTTTACTCAAACTAATACCTATACTGCTGATTGATGGATGAGATAAATCAAAGTTGATTCCGCGACAGCAAGTAAGCCAAGCGCCGTCCACATGTACACCAATTCCCTTGTCTTGCGCTTCATCTAATATCTCCGTCATTTGATTATGTACTGCGCCAGTGCTAGGAAACGGCATGGCAATAATTAATGGAATCTTTGGAGATAAACTTCCTACAGTTCTTCCCCAATTTCCCAATCTATGGTGATACTTATAATCACCATTCAAAACTTGTACTTCACCTTTCATGTATATACTGTCAATGTATTGCGTACATCCTTGCATAATATCTATTCTGCCAAAAGTATCTAGTCCGGCTATATTATTAAGTGTGCTGTTTTCTAACCATTCAGACATAGTTTCTTTAAAATTAACATAGACATTGTCCGATATATCTTTGTCCAAGTTTCCATCTAGAACTTCTTGTATAGTTTCTTCTATCAAGTTGTCACTAAGAGGTTGCGGGCGTTCAGTTTCTAACCAGCGATCGGAATAGTCAGTTGCTATTTTAATTCTCATGTACTACCTGATCTCTTGATTTTCCAAAATCATTTATTGGTGCGCGACCGCACATTCTAGCACAGGTTATTAAACTGCGTTTGTCCCAGTACTCGTACCACAAGTGTTGATAGCTATCGGACTCTATGATATCTTTTACGCCAAGTGCTACAGCGTTCAAATTGCCAATGCCGCCAAACGCTTCAACTATATCATGATATTGTGATAACATTTCATATCGCACTTCAGCCGCATCATTTTTATCTATATAAGTGTATGGAGCACTTGCTATCCAACAACATGGAAATACATTCTTAAATGCGTCTATATATACTGCTCGCTGATTTAGTGCTTGACAATCAATAACCGATTCGGATACTATCTGCTTGTAAGCATTAATGGCTTTCTTGTCAATAAACTTTAAAGGAGTATCAGATGCAGGCTCGATTATATGTGTAACATTTCCATTCTTATCTAATACATCTACTTTAGGCTCGAGTAGAAAACGAGAACTATTTTTCATAACAAAACTGGCGAACCCTAGATCCTTGCTCATCTGCCTAGCTTTTTCTACTTGATCCTGGTTATGTTTAAATCTGATAAAACACCATTCAGCAGTTCCGCCGGCGGCAATAAATGCCTTAGCATTTTCTATTATATTTTCAAAACTTGTTCCGATACGGTAGATATTGTGTGTATCACTAAGTCCATCTAACGCAAATACTACTGTATGGATTTTTGGTAATGCTCTAGCCAAGTCACTCCACCAGCTGGTAGTTCTAGCACTGCCGTTAGTGTGTATACGCACATTAAGATTAGGATTAGTCTCTGTAGAATATTTGCACATGTCAATCAGTTGTTTGTTCAATATAGGATCTCCAAAATTCCCACAAAAGAAAAAACCGTTTATTTGATTGAGTACTTCGGGAGTCATAATAGTTTTGAAATCTTCCAATGACCAATCATTTAATTTTATTAAAGGATTCTCTAAGCCTCCATTACGATTGCGCGAACACATGGGACAACTGGCTTGGCAGTTGTTAGTAATCTCTAAATGTACATCTAATAACTCGTTAAAGCGAAACATTATTTCATCCCTAATTTAATTTTATTCCAAACAATTTCATGTATATAATACAATACAGTATTGACTACCATTTGTGCTATTGCAATGCCAGTTGCTAAAACTAGCTGTCCTGTAACTATATAAGATATTAAAAAGGTTGAAGCAGAACCGATCACTCTCCAAGATAATGTTTTTAATATTAATCTCATTTTAAACCTAGTTCCTTGCGGATTTTTGTAGCACTGATATCTGTTACTGCATCGTCAAACGTTTCTTCTCCGGCAGTATAACCGACACCGCGTCCCCAACCAATATGTACAATATTAGGAACAACTTGTATTTCGTATTGGCCTTGATACAATGGATCTAAGTCACGTTTAATAAAACTCTTGACTTTTTCTACTTCAAATGGATTGCTACCTTGCCAACCTTGTACATCACGTACTTGGATTATAACTTGGCCAGTTTTGGCCAACAGACGCTCAAACAGCGCACGATGTCCATCATGCCACGGTTGCCAGCGTCCCAGCATCTGTACTGTTTCTTTCTTCCAATCAAATACAGGACGACGTCGATTATCAACGATATGATCCGCAATAAAATCCGCCCACTTGTCTGCATCCTGTTCATTAACTCTAAAGTCGTATATCTCAGGTTCTACAAACATTTTATTTGTGTCAGCATAACGGCCTTCACGGATAGTGTCCATCCATACAGTCCAGTCTGCTTTAAAGTTATTACGCATTTCAACTAAAGGAGCAACAAAGTCACAAAGTGCATAGTCTGTGCCGCATGTAGCAGACAAATCATACATACGCTTACTTTGACGAATACGGCCTGCTTCACTAAAATCCCAATCATCAAACTGCTTGCGTACTTCGTCTGCATTAAACCAAGTAACTGTTTTGCCACATTCTTCTAGTAATTTTTTTAGACTAGTGGCTAGTGTAGTCTTGCCAGAGCCGGGCAAGCCCATAATTAAAATTCGATGTGTCATAATTTTTCCTTTGGTATTTTACTGTCTGCACTGCTTACACAAGTGGGTGTGATACATAGTTTGGGTTCTTTAAATAAATCAAACCCTGTAAGGATATTCCCTATATTGTTTTCTTTACAACTATAAGCACGTTTGACTTCCGTACTTCTTATTATAACACTCTGATAGCCTGCATTGCAAGTCCATCCTTGAAATTTATTAAATCCGAGTGCGTTAAAACGCTCTGCTTGATCTATAAAGTAGTTTTGATCGCCGTCTGTTAATCGTATTTGAAACCCTTCTTGTTGTTCAAAATCATTCTGCATGATATTAATCATTTCAGGAGTATAGCCTTCTACAATAGCAGTGGCAGTATCGTTGCTTTGCGGTTTAAGAGTTACATTAATCCCACGGGCACGTAATCGCTCACAGCGTTCCATTGTTTCAAAGAACTTGTCTGGAACCATTACTTGATTAACAGTAACATGCACAAGTTCATACATCAACTGCAAGCACTTGTCGCCAAACTCTTGTTCCTTGGCAAACTCATCGTGAAAGCTGGCAGTAATACTTCTACGTTGTAGCAAAGCAGTATTTTGACACCATGTGTTCCACCATTTTGATCCGGGTGACAAATTGGTAGTCAGGTGTATACTTTGGTAAGTACTTTGGGTTTCGTCTAGATGTTTTACCAATTCTGGCAATTGCTTATATGCTGTAGGTTCGCCGCCGCTAAAGCTCCAATGAAATTCGGTAAATCCATTCAAACGAGCTTGACGTTTTATCTCGTCTATTGTATTCTTATATACTTCCAGTGTTTGGTAATCCAATCGATCACTGCGGGCATATGGCCAACAATAGCTACAATTATAATTACAAAATCTACCCAGGATCCAACTAATGTTAAATAATGGACGATCCAACATTGTTTGCTGTCCAAATTGGACAATGTTTTGGAAAGGTATTTGGTTAAAGTTCATCAAGTGTATTTAACGTGGGTTGAATACTGCTCAAAAATAATTGACACGGAACTCAAAAGATAGTATACTTACATGGTAGACGTGAGTGGAACATGGTATACCTCCTCCAAGTAAGCTGACCCCCAGCTGAACGGAGGGACAGGGCTTGTGACTTAGTCATGCTTTGCAGGTTCGAATCCTGCCGTCTACACCATTTTTAACACAGGCACAGAAAGGCATTTTATGAAAACAGTATTTTTAATTTTAGCATTCATTTCTAATATAGCTATGGCACAAAATATTGGCGTTATAGAAGTTAATAAGAATGTTATAGGTACATCGACAATTACTTGGCGGGGCGCCGACGATGTAGATAAGGCATGTAATGCCGAGCGGGTGCGCCGAGGAAAGCCAACTTACAAACAACCTAGTATGGCTTGTAGTTTTTGGGACCAAAATACTTGTTTGATTATTACTGGATCTAAGACAGATCCTGATTCAGTTGCACACGAAGTGTTACATTGTTTCCGAGGAAATTGGCATTAATGAAAAAAGTAGCATCAAGTCCTGAACGACACACCTTCCAAAAAGAAGGTGCAATCCGGCGGGCTGAGGAAGCGGGCGAAGAGCCCAACCAAGCATACATCGACTGGTGGGATCAGATTAAGATCGACGATGCTAACAAGATCCACGATCCTGCTTGGCAACGGAACAACATGGAATACGACTTACGTAGTAGTAAAGAACTATGCGATAAAGTCAAAGCCAGTGATGCCTATGCTCAAAACTTGTATGCGGCCATGTGTAATATGACTTGGCAAAGTCGTGAGTTTTGGCAAGAAATGAAGGGCGAAGTTTGGTCTGCTAGTTGGCGTCATGCTGGAGGAATTGTTGCCGACATGCGTGAACAAGGCGATTATATTGATTGGTACTGTAGCGGTATCGGTAATAGTGATAGCGAGTTTGGTTACGGGTTAACTGGAGCCAAAGGCGACGGTTATGTACCAGAAGGTCAAGTTACTGAAGAAATTGAATTAGACTTAAATCGATTAGGTTGGAGACCAGTACCCTGGAGTGACGATGAAGATTGATACAGAACATTTACATTTTTGGATGAACGCTATCCGAGAAAGCAATAATCCAATGCGTACCCTTGATGCGTTTTGGAGTGGGCAGATGAAAAGCAAAGAATGGCTTATAGATAATTTAGAGCCGTTTGTAACTAAACCTAGCCGTATAGAAATACACGGTGGTTGGGTAGGTGTACTGGCCAGTATGATATTTCAAAGTAAAATACCTGCTCGATATATTGCCAGTGTAGACATTGACCCGCTATGCCAGCATGTTGCCACCATGATGAATAAGATAGAAGAACAGGACGGTAAATTCAAAGCTATTACCGGTGACATGTGTACTGTTCCAGTACACGGCGACATTATTATTAATACAAGTTGTGAACATATTACGCAAGAGCAATATAATATTTGGTTGGGACGAATGCCAATAAATAGTTTGCTGGTGCTACAAAGTAATAATTATAAGATAGCAGAACATGTTAGGCTTGCCGAGTCGGTTGACGATTTTGCAGAACAATGTAAAATAAAAGTTCTGTGGCAAGGCGAACTGCAACTACAGTTATACAAACGATTTATGATAATTGGAAAGAAATGACAACATTAACATTTACAGCTGAAGAACTTTTTGAAGACATTCCTGGAGATCCGGATAATGTCATTATGAAACTTCCTCCAGAAATTTGCGAAGCACAGGGTTGGGTAGAAGGCGACACACTTAATATTCAAGTAGAAGATGGAAAAATGATTATTAGCAAAGTATGAGTAAGGACGATTTACTGGAATTGACTGGGCAAGTGACTGAAGTATTACCTGGCAATATGTATAGGGTACAGTTAGATGATAACCAGCATATCATATTGGCCTATTTAAGTGGCAGGCTAAAACAACATAAAATTAAAATTATTTTGGGCGATAAAGTTCGAGTGGAAATGAGCACTTACGATTTATCAAAAGGTCGTGTAACATATAGGTTATAAAATGAACACAGTAATGGAAACGGTATCTTCTGTTTGCAATCAAGTTAGACATAACAGCAAACACGGGGTAAGTTTTCAAAACTTGTTAACATTGTTACGCAGAGAATTTCGAAAGCGTGGATTTGATCTTAAAATAAAATCCGATAGAGATAAAGGACTAGGTCCTGTAGAATTTTATGTCAACGCATACTACGATGCCGAAGACGATAAAAATAAAGAAATACCAATTGAAGTAGTAGTACATCACAATTTTGAAAAATCTGCAATATGGGATAAAAAGCATACTACAGAATTTTTAATACAAATATTTGATGCCACTGTACACGAATACAAACATCAACGCCAAAGCATAAAACGTAAGTATAATGTATACGCTGAAAATGTTAAATCCCCCTACAAAGAATATCTTGCAGAAGATGACGAACTCGATGCTTATGCACTTAGCATTGCAATTGAACTTTGCCGTACTTTGGGAAAATTTAGAGCATTAAGATTGATGAGCAAAGCATCGGCACTTGCTAGATTGAAGTTTAATGGCAGGTATGTTAGTCCAAACTTAGCGGCATATTTTGGACAGTTTGGATCAATTGACAATCCATTACTCAAAAAATTAACCAAAAAGGTATATGTACGTCTACAAAAGATTGACACGGATGCAGTTTTCCTGTAAAATACAAAGTATAGCAACTACACACAGAGAGCGAAATGGCTAATAAAGAGTTTCCCACGCAACAGGTTCTAGAGCTAGCCTGTGCGGCACAGCGCATCAACGGTGCTTACATGAAAGAAGCAGAAAACGTCTGGGCCGAAGACGGGGTTTTTATGTATTCTAAAAAAGCCAATAAGATGCTTATGCTTTGTACACTAGATCATACTATTTGGACAGCTGATCCAAAAGATGCTCCAATGCCACTTAAGGTTCTGCCTGAAGATACAGCACAGGCAGAAGAAATTAAAAAACATTTTCGAAAATTTATGTTCAGCGCCATAGAAGGTGAAAACGATTTTCAAACTAATATCAACACCATCCTATCCGGCGACACAGTAAAACAAAACCAATTTGGATACGTAGCCTGTTTGCCCAGTGTTCATGTAAGAGATGTTGCTCAAACCAAAGTTAAACGAGCCGCACAACAGGTCGAGGAAGGTGCGTTAGCAGAAATTGGTAGTGTTGTTAAAGATTTGGATGCAGAAATTATTTCCTCAGTTAAGTCAAAAAACTTTGAAGGCTGGAATATAGATGCTATAATAAACAATAAGATGGTATCTTGGATGAACAAAACGGATCTTAATTTAGGACCAGCTGTTATAGTTAAAGCCAAAGTTAAAGATTGCAATAAACATTGGAAACATCAAAATGATGTGACTAGACTACACTATGTAAAGGTGGCACAATGAGCGGTTGGAACACAATTCAAAGAATCAAGCGTATCGAAGAAGAAATCGACAAACTGGGCTTTAAGTTTGCCAAGAGCAAACACACTGATTGGTCGGAAGATCACGGTGCCTTAAGTCTTTTACCTAAGGATCACGAAGCACTACCAATTTACAATCGTGATGCTGAACTATTTGTAGGCAGTTTAGAACGATTGGAAGATTGGATAAATGGTGTTCGTTGGGCACGTGAATACGATCGTATGCTTAAGATCAGCGACGATGACAAACGTGCTAAGGCAGAACAAAAAGAAAAGAATCGTATTCTAATGCGTATGATTAAAGAAGGCAAACGTGTGGAAGGTACCGTAGAATGACATACAGTTGGATTTTAATTGTTGCTATGTACAGTCCTGCCGGAGACTTTATGAGTAAAGATACTCTACAATTTAACAGCCGAAAAGACTGCGAGGCAGTACGTGTACAGCTACCAAACTTAGATCATCCAATGCGTGTTAAGCATAAAGGACTATGCGTAACACGAGATCATTGGGAAGGTAAAAAGAAAATGCCCGGAGTAGACTATGACTAAAGCAAAACATAAACCATATCAATGGATTGACGGCGAAACTGCTGATCGTATTACTAGCATGAATCTAAAAGACTATCGTGCGTATCTTAAGAAAGAATTGAAGCAGTGGAAGAAAAATCCTAAAAGTGATGCCAATCCTACAGGTTATTGGATGCACCCCGAGGACGTAGGAATTAACATGCAGACTGTTGCGGCACTGGATTTGATTATCAGTCATTTTCCAATAACACCGGATGAGATAAAATGAAACAAGAACTAGATAAATTGTTGTGCGAGAAGTATCCAAAGATGATGGTTAACCGCCTCAAGCCTATGCAAGAAACTTGTATGTGTTGGGGATTTGAATGCGGTGATGGTTGGTTCAATATACTAGATCAGCTTATGGGCAGTATCCAACATCACATTGACTGGAAAGAGAAACAGCGCAAGTGGGCCATTGACTACAACGAAATGGCCGCACAGGCCAAGGCAGGCAACTTTGACTTGTTTGAAGAAACCACAAAGGCGTTGCCTAACGATGAGTACAAAGAAAAACGTCTTGCTGAAATTGTTGCTGGAGACTTTAGAACTGTTCCAGAATCAATTCCGCAGGTGACCTTGGACCAAGTCAAAGAAAAGTTTGGTACACTGAGATTTTATTACTCAGGTGGAGATGACTACATTGATGGTATGGTATCACTGGCAGAAAGCCTAACAGGTGTCACTTGCGAAAGCTGTGGCAATGTTGGTGAGCGCAGAGGTGGCGGTTGGGTGCATACATATTGCACACCATGTGAAGAAGCACGTGAAGTTGCTCGTGCAAAAGCAGACGAAGAATGGGAACATAAAAAATTACTCAAAGAAGGATTTGAAGAATAATGGAAAAATTTATGGAATGGTTTGGTCGTAACCGTATAACGATCGGATATACTGTGGGTGGAATAAACGTGTTAAATGGAGTTGCAAGTGTGGCTCTTGGGGACACGTTGGGTGGTGTATTTTTTATTGTGTTGGGTTCAGCAATTATTTTTGATGCAAAGGTGTTCAAATGATTACAATTAAAGAATGGATGGAATTGACAGACTACAAAATTACTGAAGGCAGTGATTATGGTTGGGCATGTTACGGGTCCAATAGCTATACATTAGATTCGTGGAACGGTGTTCACGGCAAGGGTGGATACAGTTTTAGTATCACCTTTAGTACCAAGAGCCAAAAGGTCTACGAAGTCAGCATGTGCGATTATACCAATGATCGTGCTTACAGAATGATCAATCCAAAGTTTCAAGAAAAGCATCGCAAGGAAGCAGAGATGCGTGATGTTAATTTGAACGAAGCATGGGACGATGTTGACTATGTGGATTTGGATGTGCTAGATGACTTTATCCAAAAGGCACTGGCTATTCGGGCAGGAGAAAGCTATGACACACGGGTGCAAGTACAGGTTGACTTTTCGGATGAAGATCTGTTACAATATATGAAAATGGCGCACGAGCGTGATATAACCTTTAATGAGCTAGTTGAAGATGCATTGCGCCATGCTATTGAAGAAGTGGAAGCTGGACGTCTTACCAAAGAAGATGCTCAGCGTTTTGTATTAGAAAGCCAGGGATTGCCTTGGCCATTTGAGAAAGAAAAAATCTATGAAGATCAAACTGGTATCTGATCTCCACTTGGAGTTTAGTGATATCAATATTGTTAATGATCAGAACTATGACGTACTGATCCTCGGTGGTGATATTTGTATCGCCCAGGATCTGCACGATCATCCTGAGCTAAACAATACTAGTGACCAAGCCGCTATTGCGGCAGGTACTGGGCTAGGTCGTAGACAACAGTCAGCTCAAAGATTCCGTGATTTCTTCAAGCGTTGTAGTTTTCAGTTTCCACATGTGATCTACATCATGGGCAATCACGAATTCTACAATGGCAAGTTTTATGCTGGTATCGATTACATGCGTGACGAGTGCGCCAAATACCCTAACGTGTATATGTTAGAGCAAGACACAAAGATCATTGATGATGTGGTATTTGTGGGTGGAACACTATGGACCAACATGAACAAGCGTGATCCACTTACAATGCATGCCATTGAAGGCTTGATGAACGACTTTCGTATCATTCGTAATGACAAAAGAAATTACGCCACTATGAGTGCGTTGGATGTTGCAGTACGTCATGACAAGACTCTTGCCTACATCAAACTGATTGTGCAAGAACACAAGGACAAAAAGTGTGTGGTAGTTGGACATCATAGTCCTAGCTTTCAAAGCTGTCATCCAATGTACGGCAACGACACATTGATGAATGGTGGCTACCACAGTGACTTGAGTGAGTTTATCATGGATCACCCGCAGATTGTTCTGTGGACACATGGTCACACTCATCATCCGTTTGATTATGTCATAGGCGAGACTCGTGTTGTATGTAACCCACGTGGTTACCAGAACGATGGTTACGACGAGGAAACTGGTTGGAACCCAAATATTTTATTGGAGATTTAAATGGAAGAAGTAAAAGAAAAAATGTCAGTGCCTGAGATGGTAAAAACTACTGGTGAGAATACTCACAAGTTTATGTTACAAATTTCTGAACACATTGCCAAATTAGAAGCAGAGGTTCATAATTTGCGTCAACGTGTTTCAGAACTAGAAAGCGCAGAATGAACACGGTTGGCAATCTAAGCGAACGAGACTTGGACAGATTTAAGAAGTGGCTACGAAGCAATCTTAAATCTGGTCCTGTTACTGTGACATTTACCAAAAAGGATGGTACAGAACGTGTTATGAAATGTACCACCAACCCAACTTATGTCATGTTCAAAGATCCTACAATTTTAGAATCTAAAAAAGAACGCAAGACAAATGAAGATGTCATGCCAGTGTTTGATATGGAAGCAGGACACTGGAAAAGTTTTCGATGGAACAGTGTGAAAAGTATTTTAATCACCCTAGGGGAAGAACGTGAATACAATAACGAGACACAGTGATACTTGTCAAATTAAACAATCAGCTAGTGGGAAGATTGTCGAAGCAGTTGTTCAAGATTTCCAAGAGCATATAGTATTGCATGTGATTGTTAGTAAAGCAGTAAAGATTGCCATGAAATGGAATGGTAAACTTTATGAAGGTCGTATGGCCAGTATGGATTTTGTGTCCGATGGCCCTACTATATCAAAGACATCAACTAGTTCTCGAGGTTAACATGTCAGCATACGTAGCATATTTTGACACACTTGGATTCGAGTGGATTGTTAATGTAAGCGAATACGAAAAGAAAAAGTTTTGGGCTGTGCTGAAAGGTGACGATAAAGTTGACTTTCCTATCCCTAGATATGCTATACTAAGAGCACAAGCCAACCCACAGAGATTTCCAGAGATATGGGCGTTTGAAAGTGATATATCGCAAGACGAACTAGAGGATTATGCTAGAGATACTCCACAGGAATTAGCAGACGCTATTAGACGTTGTGGACAGAATGTTTTTAAAACACCAAAAAGTGAAAATGTGATTATATGAAAATTGGATTAAGTTATAGCCGATGTATCCGCGATATTGTAGATGGTGTTGTGGATATTGATGATGTTTTAGTATTAATTACTCGCACGGACTTTGATCCGCATGATGACGAGCAGTGGCGTGGTATTTGGATTGGCTATGGCGGCGGCACTGACAATGCTTACAGTCGCGGATTCTTTGCCCAAAGCAATCCCGAATGGGCAGGCTATCACGACGAAGATCGATTCCGTAGTGTTAGCATTGAACTTTGGGAAACTGGTAAACTTCACCAGCCACGTAAGTTTGGCGCACACCCACAGCGCCGGCCCGAAATTTGGCTAGAAGCTGTATTGCCAAATGCAGAGCTTGCCAAAAATCCTGCGGCCAAGACTGCATGGGATAAATTCCAAACCATCGCAGGTTTGACTAACGTAGAATTAGACGACAAGTACCGTTGACACGTTGCACCTTTGGTGCTATACTAACAACATGAAACATTTGCTTATCATATCTGCGTTAGTACTCACTGGCTGTAACAATGCGGCCAGCGGTCCTGCTCCTGTAAAAATGTTAACCTACCAAGAGTTAGTTGACTTTGAACCCAAGTGCGAGCTGGCAAGTACACAACAACCAATGTTAAAGAGTATTTTGAAAAGAAAGAATTTTGATCCAGAACCCGACAATCTCAAGGAAGAAGATAGGATTTACAATAGTCGTTTGAAAGCGACACTCTGGTGGTATGAGTATAGGTGTAAACAATGAAAAAATATATTTTGATTTTGGCATTGATAAGTGGCTCGGCTTGGGCCGGTTGCCAAAGCCGTGTTAGTACTGCTGTCAAAGGTGACGAAGTGGTTAGTACCAATACACTGACTGTATGCGGCGATGGTCTTGCCGCTTTGGAAAAGAAAGTTCGAATTGGGCAAGTTATTTTGGAAACAGAAGTAGAAGATGTTCCCGAACTCAATTTTACTTACTTTAAACATAGTCATTCAAAATGTCGTATGTTCAGAGAACGATATGTATTCAATAATATCCTACAGGTCAATCACGGAGTGATTTGCCAAAAAGATACAAAATTGGATATGTGGACAGTGGTTGATAAATGGTAAAATCAATTGTTGACAGTGACACAATAGTACGCTATAATACTAACATGCACAACACACACAGAAAGGCATTTATATGAAGGCATTCATCGCAGGCACTATATTTGGACTAGTTCTAGCTACTGTCGGATTTTCCGGCATTGCTAAAATGTTGGACAAAGGTGTAGATACAGTTAAAACACAAAGTACGGAGTTGGCAAAATGAAAATTTTCGTAGCACTTATTTTGGCGGTTAATATGACTGCTTGCTCAACTGTTGCAGGTGTAGGTAAGGATCTTACTTCAACTGCTGAATGGACTAAGGAGAAAATGAAATGAAAAAGACTCTATTGCTAGTACCTATTGTTGCTATTTTGGCGGCATGTGGTACAACTGATGTATATCAAAAACGTGCAGACAACGAACGTCAGTACCAAGAAGAAGCTATCGACAGAGCACTTAAAAAGCGTCCAGAGTGGATGGCAAAGTTGCCTGTTAGTAACAGTGCAATTTTTGCGGCGGCTGAGGGTTCAGCTGACAGTTATAATATGGCTGTACACATGGCTCGTACCAATGCACTAACAGACTTGTGCTACAGTGCAGACGGCAAGATTAGTTCGCAGACTAAACAGTTTGAAACTGGTAGCTCAAAGACTAGTAGTATTGAAAAGGTTACCCGCACAAATTGTAATAGTGTTGACGTAACTGGCTACGAAACTTATGGTGCTAAAGACGTTGGCGAAAATCCTTTAGTAATTCGAACTGGTAGTAAGTTTACTGCCTATGTATTAGTTGCATTGCCTACAGGCGATGCTAACGTACAGCGCAAATACAAAGACGGATTGAAGCGTGAAGAACGCGAACAGATTCGTGCTACAGAAGCGTTCAAAGAACTGCCTAAGGTACAGTAATGGGTATCGCAGAAGTAATAGTATATGGTTTCTTCACTGCCTTTGGGTGGTGGGGAGCCAATCACTATGTAATCGAACCTTACTTTCCTCCTCCTATTGAACGTAAAAAAGAAGAAACAAAATGATTAGAAACGGAAAATAAAATGTTTGATTGGTTTAAAAAACCTGACTACAAAAATGTAGTGCCTTTATTTCCAGCACCTAAGGCTGTCCCGTATATTGAACCTCCTAAGCAGGAAAAAGAGTCAACTACTTATTACAGCATTGGGCACACGGACGATAATCGTGTATCCATTAGAATGGGATATACTACACTTACTATGAATTATGTAGGTGTGCAACATCTTATTGATCAACTAGAGTTGTATAAAGATCAACTACACAAGGAAGAAGAATGATTAAAGAATTTATGAATATTGTAGAATCAATGGAAGGCATTACTGACAATTGGTTCAAGCATGGTAGTTTTGAAACTTATAAGAAACCGGCCAAAGAAAAATATGAAATTGCACAGTCCGATGGATACATCGATCCTAAGGATGCTAAAGAAAGCAAGGGCAAGCCAGTACCTTATAAAGAAGGCTGGTATATTATGACTGGGCCTGTGGGAGAAAAATATGCATTTCCTCCTGAAAAGTTTGCAGAACTTAAAGACGATTTAGGTGACGGTATTTGTACTCCTAAGAAGATTATGAAAATTGCTAAACTTGCAGATCATTCCGGTAGTGTTGATACCAGCTGGGGCGAGAAGTTACATTATGATACAGGTATAGATGTTATTGTACGTCATGGTTCAAATGATTACGGTGTTGTGAAAAAAGATATTTTTTTGCAAACTTACGACACATCAAACATTAAAGGATAAAGATGCCTAATTTAGTACCAATGGTAATTGAAAGTGAGCCAAAAGGCGAAAGAGCTTATGACATTTATAGTCGTCTGCTTAAAGACCGTGTCATTATGTTGGACACGGATGTTAACGAGCATACGTCCAGCTTGTTAGTGGCACAGTTGCTCTTTTTAGAGAGTCAAGGAAATGAAGACATTAATCTGTTTATTAATAGCCCTGGGGGGTCCGTTACTGCTGGCCTTGCTATTTACGATACCATGCAGTTCATTAGACCCGACATCGCCACTTACGTTATGGGACAGGCCTGTAGTATGGGCTCATTCCTTGCTCAAGCCGGCGCCCGAGGTAAGCGGTTTGTCTTGCCTGAAGCTAGGACTATGATTCATCGTGTTAGTTCTGGTACTCCTGGAACCCGCGGAACAGTACACGTACAGGAACTAGAGTTTGAGGACGCAAAACGCAGTTTTGAAGAATCCAAACGTGTTAACGAACGCCTAACTGAGCTGTATGTCAAGCACAATACCGCTGGAAAAACGTATGAACAGTTGTTTGCGGCTATGAAATTTGACACTTATTTGAGCGCCAAAGAAGCAGTGGAATACGGACTGGCAGATAAAGTTATTGAAAAACGCCCGTAAAACACGGGTTTTTTAAAAAGCCGTAGTACACTATAAATACAAACGATAGGAGTGTGCTATGGCCCGTTCAGCCTTTAATTGGTCCGCCTTGGATCGCAGTACCCTGTACTCAATGGTTTATCAGCTAAAATCAGAAATAGTTGATAAGAGGCTAACCATAGGCGAAATTACTAGTATATTAAGTAAGCATATTAAAGCCTATCTTCCTGTTAAAGTAGTCAGTAGCCGATTTGCTCCGGTAAAGAAAGGCGAAGTTTGGGTAGGCGGCGCCTACTATAGTGATTTGGATAAAAGTGGCAGAAAGCGTTTTATCGAAATTGAACTAGCTTATCCTACTCGAACAGAAACTATGCGTATGAGCACGTATCGTTTTGAACGAGTTTGCGTGGCAATTGCCGATACCATGTTACATGAAATTATTCATACTCGTCAATATCGTGCTAGACACTTTAAAGACATCCCCGGATACCAAAGTACAGCATACTATGCCAAAACTCGTAAAGAACAAGAGTACTATGGCGACCGTGATGAAATGGGTGCTCATGCATTTAATCTAGCACAAGATATGATTGACAAATTTGGCTGGGATCCAAAAGAAATCCGTAGCTATTTAGATTCAAAAGTTCCAAAACGTGTTCGTCCAAACGGCTGGGGACGTTTTATGAAAGCATTTGAGTACGATCACGATCATCCAAAAGTTATCCAAATGAAGCATAAAATTATGACTCAATTGGAAAACGCCTACAACGGCAAGCCATTTAAGACAACAAACCACTTGACATACTGATAATTACTGTGTATAATAAAGACTTATACAGTTAATTATCGGAGTAAACATGAGCGTTTGTGCTAGTCATATTTGGGATTTGGAAAGTCATCCTTCCCGTCTAAACAAAGAAGCAATCATTGAAGCCATTGCCCAGTCGGGTAATAAGGAATTCTTTGAAGGTTGTCGCCTGGCTCTGGATCCGATGATTACTTTTGGTATTAAACAAGTTCCGGAGAAAA
>Ga0209191_1000659_pt1 | contig 25892 bp, 23 predicted proteins | sample S_130626_EF_Meta_FD_187320 | JGI IMG/M metagenome (GOLD analysis project Ga0209191, IMG submission 187320) | Freshwater microbial communities from Lake Simoncouche, Canada to study carbon cycling - S_130626_EF_MetaG (SPAdes) (version 2) | ecosystem: Environmental > Aquatic > Freshwater > Lake ...
CCTATAAACTTCTTACATACAAAACTAAAGCCAGTTCCTTTTGATGTAATGTATAAGTTAAAGCAAGAAGGAGATGTAGATAATGACGGAAACGACCAAGCAAATACAACCGTAGATTTAGCGGGGTGGGACAGCGACCAAGAGTAAAAATAAAAATATGAAAATAAACAAATCTCCGGTAAGAATATAAATGCCGAACGACCCCATCGCCGAGTTCCTAACGCCCGACTGCAACGATACCGTCCCAGCCCAAGTGCTACTTACACGCATCGCAGAAGACTATATTGAACTTGCGAAGTTGCGTAATGAATACGAAAAGAAGATCCAGATGCCCGACCTTCAGAAGGCCTATAAGGTGGTTCTGGAGCATAAAGGTTTTTTGCTGTCGCAGTTAATGGTTCAGTTTTACACGAGTTCTATGAAGGCGATTTCGGAACTTGAGTATGTTAATGTAGATACAGAACTTGAGGTAAAGTTAAAGTATAGCCCTCTACCATAGGATGTTCCAAGTGATACCCGCTATGGTTGGTGTGGCCGTTGCAGTTGCGATACACGAGTTTAACCGTCGCAAGATGGAAAAGTATTACGCAGAACAAGACCGTAAGAATAAGGAGGCGATAGATGCCCTTTACAAGAAGTATGTAAGGTAATGTTGGCTATTCCGCAGATTTACAAGTGATACGAGGATTTATTAAGTTCTCCTATGGCTCTTCTGCGATTTAGCCATCATCAGCCATCATTTTAGAAATGGATACATTTTTATATAAGCCTCTAATATATAATGAGTGCTGAAAAGGTTTTCCTACAAGGAGGTGGTAATGAGTGGGACTTTTATACTCGTTCTCTGGGTCAGTTGACTAACATGGGTAAGACTGCTATACGAAAACTGGCTGAAGAACGTGCGTTAAAACTACAGAAGGAGCGGGAAGCCCAAGCGAAAGCAAATGTAAAGCCTACTGTGGTCGTAAAATCAGCGTTAAGTAGTAAGGCCAAACAAGCACCGCATACAACAACACCTACGGTAGGGGCTACAGATACGGCTATTCCGAGAAACGCTCCACAAAGGCGTTCTGCAAGTGTGCCTACTGCGGTTAAGTTTGAAAATCTACCCAAAGCGACAGCACCAATCTTTAATGGTGCTATGAAGGCTATTGAGGCTACTGGTGATAAGGAGTTAGTGCGTGAGGTAGTTGAAGGTGTTGATACAAATGTTCCTTTACCAGCACCAGTTGCTAATGCGGTAATAAAAACTATGAACGAGTTAGGTATTCCAGCAAGTGTATCAAACGATATAGTTTTCCATGTATCCGACCCGATTGATACCTTACCAGAAGTAGTGGAGGCCGTTGCAACCACAGAGGAGGGTGGTGAAGATGAAGATGGTAGCCAACCTATATTATGTAGAACTGGAACTAAAAAGGATATCGCTTGGTGGCTAATAGAACGCTTTGATCCAGTATTCCGTAAGACTTATGTAGAGGCTTTCTTTGGAGGCGGTGCTATATTCTGGCAGAAGCCCAAAGTAGGAACGGAAATCATTAATGAATGGAATCCACTTGTAGCGGATTTCTATAAGCGTCTGCAGAGAGGCCTAACTGAAACCCCTAACCTAATGCCAGAACTATCATTATATACGCAATCGCTACAAGCATACGATAAAACACATGGTGCTAATGCGTGGCTAAAGAAACTACAAGAGCATTTTGGTAAGTCATATTTATCGTCTACCGTTATAAATCTGGATACACAAGCGGGTAAAGACCAGATGAAGCAAGTAGACCGCATTTCCCGTGTTATAATACCTTTCCTCCGTGAAAATCCCGTTAAAACTAAAATAGTAAAGGATAAGGCTGAAGCGGAATACGATGTTATAGATCACGCAGTAAAAGGTGGTGCTACTGATAACCTTGTGTGCTTATACTGGTATATCCTTTCGTTTTGTGCGGGTCAAGGCGGGACAGCAAACATCCCTATTAAGGATTTGCAGTGTATAGCGGAGAATGACAAGAACCTTGTTAAATATAGCCCAGATGAAGAGGGTAAGAAGGACGCTAAACCACAAATGCCCCTTAAGAAGTCGCCAGATCCATTTAACAAACTAAATATGGCTGGAAGAGGCCGTTGGTTCGTTAATAGGCTAAAGGGTGTGACTATATATAATGACGACGCATTAACGATATGCCCTAAACACGATTCGCCTAACACCTTCTTTATGTTAGATCCTCCTTACGAGGCTGGTGGTGGTTATGGTATTACAACGACTTCTACATCAGATGTATTAGAAGGTAGTGCGAAGCCTAAAAAAGAAGAATACCCAGCACTACGCCCAGATAAGGATAATGTATTTCCCTTCCGTGCCTTTGTGCGTATGGTAGATAAACTAAAGGGTAAGGTAATGGTGACGATTAACGGTAGCAAGAATATTCTGGAACTGTTTCAAGGCAAAGATGCATCCGTTAAGTTATCAAAGAAATATTACGCAAGTAAGATATGGGTTAGCAATAAGGCCAGTAAGGGTGCTACCAAATCTGCCCGTTTTGAGATAGTCTACGCAAACTACAAGTTTAAGGACAGCGAAGATGTAAATAGCGAAGCATTTATTAACGCACCAGAATACTTTATTTCTTCATCTGAAGTTATACCTATTGAATATACAAAGCCCGTATTACCTTACCAAGACTATAAAAAGGTGGAGGGTAATGCTGTTAAGGGTGATATAAAGATTAATCTAAAGCCTAAAAATGAAGATAAACCAGATAAGCCACCTAAACCGCACCCATGTGTATCCACAACCATCCGTAAAGCCCCTATTAGCGACTCTGTATTACCCTTTATAGGCTCTGTATCACCTACTGCAGTTGCCGAAGAAACCACACCAGCACCTAAAGCACGTAAGGCACGGGCGAAAAAGGCAGTAGCACCAGCGGTGGCCGAAAGTGCTGTCCCTACCAATGAGATTGTTAATACTGCACCAGTAGCGAAACCAAAGCGTGTATATAAGCGTAAGCCAAAGGCAACAGATGAAGCCCCTACATTAGAGCCATTCCAAGAGGGACAAGGTAGGCCAAGAGGCGGTGGTTATTTAGGTGATAATGGTGCTATTGTAAAGGGTATGATAGGCGGTGCTTATAGTCCGCATCATCCGCACCATTTGGGTAGCACATTTGCATATAGCCCACCCTCTTTGTTAGAAGGAAATGGCTACCAATCTTGCCAGTGGTGAAAATGGCCGATTTTGGCCGAATGGCCTTATCAACCCCTTACTACTTTTTTACACGATACGAAATCGTAAAGATTTTTACCATTTCATATCGCTTTATTACCTAAAGTAAGTAAATAAAGATACTTACCACTTACTTAATAGTAAAAAAAATATTTTTTTTACATATAAATAACTACATTTACGATATAAAACTAAAGATATTTACCAAAAGTAAGTATATAGGCCAAACTGTAAAAAAGTAAGCCCAGCCTCAACCCTCCGGCGTTGTAAAAAAGTTCTTTCCGGCTGGATTTTTTATGTCATCCACAGTCATAAAAGATGCCACGCCCAGCCTCCAGCCAACCCACCGGCAACGAAGTAGCACTGCGGACAAACGGTGGAAACAAGACCCCAGACACGGTCATAGCAACGATGGCAACCAACCCACCGGCAACCCAATGGCACGACGGCAACCCAGTATTTAGCCTTTACGAACGCCTTAACCTTAAGTTATTAAGCGTAGAACTAAAGGTAGAAATAAAAGATGGTAAGGTAAAGAAGGGCTACAAGCCTAATGGAAAATGGAAGGAAGAAAGCGAACGCATTAAAAATCTTAAGGCTGGAACACATTATGCACTAATAACCGGTAAGCGGGGCGGTATAAGCGTAATAGATATAGACGACCCTAATACGGAAACGGCCAAAGAACTAATGGATCTAATGACGGACTGCAACATGGTAGCCAAGACCAACAAAGGATACCACTACTGCTACAAATATACCGACGGAGTAAAGCAAACTACAAGCGACGAGTATAAGATAGATATACGCAACGACGGCGGTATTATATTTTGCCAACCCAGCCAGTTATGGTATAAGGGCGACTGTTTAGCAAAATACGAATGGATAAAAGAACCGATGGAAGACGATATAGAAGAGATACCCCAAGCGGTTTTAGATTACCTTAAGGGGTTAGACCAACGGTTCGTAAAGGGAGAGGATGTAGCCCAGCCCAAACTTACATTTACTGCACCAGAGCCAGATAGCGAAACGAATAGTATAGTAAGCGTAGCACCAACGCCTACGCCTACCTCAAACCCAGTAGAGGTGGTAGACCACGAGTTAGTAGCGGTAGCGATGGCCTTACCAGATGCGGTGCTAAAGAACTACCAAGACTGGTTAGATATAGGTATTATATTTTATAATAAGAAACTAACATGGCAAGACTGGGACAAAGTAAGCAAACGCCCTAATATAGGATACGAAGCGGGAGCATGTTGCAAGAAATGGGGGACATTTACCGATAGGCGATCCAAGCAACTAACAGAGGCCACATTATGGCACAAACTTAAGAAGCATAACCCAGCCAAGTTTTACGAACTAATGGAAACACGCAAGGACTTTTTAGATATGCTGGAACTACTAAATAGCAACGATATAGCCAAGTATTTTTACAATATATTACCGGATAAGTATGTATATAACGAGCATTTAGGCTGGTATAGCCTTAACCCGCAGAATATCTGGTCGCATAGCGAAAAGCCTACGCCAAGCGGTATAAAAGGCGATATTAGTAATACCTTCCAGCAGTTATGTTTAGATACAAAGAAGGCCGTATTAACACGCTACGCTAAAGATGCTGGGGCAACTGCAGACCAAGCCAAGCACAAGGAACTAAAGGAGCAATGCGACGCAAAGGTAAGCCTAATACACAAGTCCTATAAGACTTTAGGTGGTGCGGACTTTTGTAGCGGTGTTATTAGTTTTTTAGATACATATTACAACGACCCAGATTTAGAACAGAAGATGGATATGAACCCCCAACTGTTCGCATTTACCGACGGCCTTTACGATTTAGAGAAGGGTAAGTTTAGACCTATAACGCCCCAAGATATGATTAGCACTACAACGGGCTACCCAGTCCCCAAACTTAACCCGACGGTGCGTAAGGAGATAGATAAGTTTTTATACGGTTTATACGAAGACGCACCAAGCACAGAGTTTTTACTGCAAGTATTAGCCTCCGCCCTATTAGGCTACAATAAGTTTGAAAAGTTTTATGTATTTACTGGTGCTGGAGGCAACGGTAAGGGAGTTATTACGGAACTTATTACAAAGGCGTTCGGCAACTACTTTTACCCCGTTAATGTAAGCCTATTTACCAAGATACAAGAACGGTTAGACCAACCAGTCCCAGCATTAGTAGATGCAAGGTGTAAGCGTATTATGATGTCTACCGAGCCAGAAACCAACGAAAAACTACAAGTTAGTATGCTTAAGAAGATTAGCGGTGGCGATCCAGTAGAGGCCAGAACGCTACATAGTAAGCATATATTTAAGGCAAAACCGATGTATAAGCCATTTTTCCAAGCCAACGATATACCCAAGTTAAGTAAGGTAGATACCGCTACCCAGCGTAGAATGGAAATCCTAAAGTTCCCCTTTAACTTCGTAGCAACCCCTACGCAACCACACGAGAGGCAAGGCGACCCAGATGTTAAGAATATTAAATGCTCAAGCGATGCATGGAGGGATGAGTTTATACTAATGCTTACGGAGGTATATAACAAGAGCGTTAAGAACGCCAAGCACCTTAATACACCAGATAAGTTTAAGGAGGCCACTAACGAATACATAGACGACAATAACCCATTAAAGTTATGGTTAAATACTAACTACGACCTAACAAAGAGCGAACAAGATATAATAACGGCGAAGGATCTAAAAACGGCATATATGGCCGATACGCATACGGAAAAATGCGACGATAGGTGGTTTAAGCAACTATTAACCTTTAACGGTATTACGCACGGCAGAACTGGCGTAGGGGCAGTATATAAGGGGCTGAAGCGTAAGGAGGTTATAGCAAAACCAGTAGCGAATACCGTAGCACCAACCACCAGTATATACGGGTTTAGCCCAGATATGTAAGGTAATGTAGGGTAAATCGCATTATACCCTATAGGATACTTACAGAGAGGCTCGGCAACCACTAAATCTGCGATTTAGCCTACATCAGCCTACATTAGAAAATGGGTATAAATAATATATCCATTTTGTAATAGAATGTCTAACGATAACTGGATACAAGACCTCCATGTAAAAGAGGGTGCTTTAACTGCACAAGCGAAAAGACATAATATGAAACCATTAGAGTTCGCACGACATGTAGTAGAGAACCCCGAAGATTTTAGTGGAACTACAAAGCGTAGGGCTAATCTTGCCCTAAATCTCCAAATGCGTAAAGGGGGTGATAAGGGTATCCACATTCCATATCGTGATTTCGTTGAGGAACATAAAAATCTGCTCGGTATTCTAAAGCGTCCAACGAAGGCTAAACTAATGGCCGAATATAAAGACCAAAAGGCCGAACTGGGTAAAGTTATAGGTCTACGTGGTGGTGTAATGCCAGAAAGTAGGCAAGTATTAGGGGATATAGCACAAGCATCGTATGATGTTAAAAATACATCCCCTATTAACGGTTGGACTGTAGTGTATAATAGCCCTACTATTAAGGCATATAAGAAGGGTGAAGTTATTATTATAGCCGTGCGTGGCACTTCAGATGCAAGGGATGTAAGTGCTTGGACTCCAGTATTAGGTAATAGTGTTTCTAATACTTCACGATACAAAGTAGATGTAGAAATCGTGAAATCCCTACGACAGCAGTTCCCGAGTGCTACATTTTATGCTGTCGGTCATTCGCTTGGTGGGGCTATTATTGATAACCTTATTAATGAAGGTCTTGTTGTAGAAGGCCTATCGTTTAACCCAGCAGTAGAGAGCAAGTATTTTAACGATACACGCAACCAGCGGGTAGCCCATGCAGAAGACCCCTTATACGCACTAATGTCTAATAGGGCTAAAAATACTACAGTTATTAATACGCCCTTAAATATACAGCAACCTAAAATAACGGGCATTTCTTGGTTAGATGGTATTGCTAATAGCGTGGCTAATCGTTTTGGTGCTAAAAAGGCCTTTGATGCGGTTAATCGCAAGTTAAAAGCACATTCTATCGGATCTATATTCGGTAGAGGCAAATGTGGTAAGATGGAAGGTGAATGTCAATGCAGTAGTGCGTTCAAATCCCAGTTAGAGCGTAATGGCTATAGTTGTGATAAGTATTTGAAAGATGCCCGTGCTGTCGCTAAAAAAGCGGGTTATGACCCTAAAATGTTAGGCTTTTCTATGGATACTAAACATAAACTACAGATATTAACGCCAGACGGTAAGGTGCGACGCTTTGGTGCAGTTGATTACGGAGATTTTCTAATATGGAAGCATTTTGAACGCCTTAAGAAAGTCCCTAAAGGGTTTGCTAAAGAAAAGCAGAATACTTTTCACGCTTCGCATAGCAAGATAAGGGGTAAATGGAAGGACGATAAGTATTCGCCTAATAGTCTGGCTCTGGCCATACTTTGGTAAAGAACTCTCCGGTGCGTTTGTTTCCGCCATTTATCTTCTTTCCGGTAAGTATAACAGAAGGATGCCACGCCCCAACGCCAACCGCACCCCGCTACAGAAGATGGACGCTCAACGCAGATACGCATGGTGTAGGTATTACGAAGAGGCACGGACGAACCACGAAGAGGCCTTAATACATATTACACGCATACGGCGGGTAATAGCCAATGACCTACCCCAGCATATTAAGACGGAAATGGAGGAGATGGCACACGCATTAGCCAAGCCTTACGAATGCCCTATATGTTTAGATCTAATACCCAAAGGGGAGTTAGATATTACAAACTGCGGACATAAATACTGTAAGCGGTGCTTAACTACACTAAAGGCCACACCCCAGCCAAAGTGTGCGATGTGCAGAACGGAGTTATGGGTAAAAACAAATAATGGCACAGAAGCAGAGTAATGCTATACTACGAACGCCTTAAGTTTATAGGAGAGCCTAAACGAGATAACTACGGAAAATATAGTTATCTGGTTTATTTAAGAGATTATTTATTATGGTCTAAAAGGGGTAGAAAGCGTTTCCACTCTTTTTAGGCCGTATAGGACAGCAGTTTTACAAATGTATCAAAAACATAAACTAACCCCTTAAAATGCTCGGTAAATCGGCGGTGAGTGTGATGGTTGCTATGTTAGATAGACTTGAAGGGCTACCCCCATTATGTCCTTTAGATAATGTTTCAAAATATTCTTTATTTGCTGTCGTATATTCTGGGGCATTTGCACCGGTTGCTCGGACGGGTTCGTTTAGAACAGTATTTAGATGGCTATACCATGTAGCAAGATCGGGCGACTTGCGGTAATGGTAAAGGGGTGAAGCGTGGCACGAACAACAACAAGGAAAAGTAGAGTTAAGCGTTTCAAATATTAAAGACTGATTACTACCAGTAGCCATTCTTTTATATTAATCGTAGATATTTTAGTAGCGTATATTTTTACATTAGGCGACCAGCAAGTCCAGCGTGGCCTCTGCGTCTTGCCCCACCGCTCATAGCACCACCGCTTTCTGCACCACCGCTTTCCGCTCCAGCACTCATCGCACCACCGCTACGGGCTGAACCCATAGAGTGGAACTCCTTAACACGGCCAAGCACATTGCCAAGTCTGTGTAAAGCACCACGACCGCCGATAATGCGTGTAAGGTTGCTACGAGTTCCAGCAGAGGACATAGGTGCGTTAATAACATCAGCCTCGTTAAGAACACCCTTAATCACACGGGAACTGCCTTTTACGGTTTCAAAATAGCCAGAGTTGGCCGTGATGATATACAGCGTAGCGTTAGACACGTTAGTCTGCGACCAGTTGCTTACGGTAGCGTTGAACTGGAAAGTGTAGTTTCCTACGACGGATGGGGCTTGTCCTTCTTGGAGTGTGATATCCTTTGAAGGCTTTAGCACGAGGAAGCCACCGCATAACTGGGTCTTGTAGCCACCAGCATTAGGAGGGGTTGCTCCGTTCTTGTTTGCAGACTGGGTGTAGCCGAGCCATGTATTGTAGTCCATCTCAAGGCCATTCATTACGGACATCGCATACAGTTCCTCCGTTGTGTGGGAGGCAAGGAGGCCAGAGAAGTTATCAAAGTTAATGGAAATCTGTGTAAGGGGAAGATACCAGTCGGCATCAGTTGACCCGTATGCTTGGGGCTTACAGTATATAATGATTAGATCGGGAATGCAAGGTAGCGTAATGGTCTGGGACTGGACTGAAGCAGTCTGGCCGTAGCCGATACCAGAGCCACCGTTGCTATTAACAAGGGCTTGGTTAGAAACATAACGGGGGAACTCGTAGTAAGGCACTACGCTCTTGGCGGGTAGAGGAATGGAAAGTGAAGGGGTTAGGAACTGCACGTTGACACGGGAGTTGCTGAAGGGGCTTCCAGACTGTGTGCCAGAGTTGTAGGCGACAGCACTAACGGCAACCACGTTAGAGCAAGAGCGAAGCACACGGCCAACCGGAGAGGTCTGGCTGGGACTTGTCAAGTTCATCACCAACTGTATATTCTGGACTCCAAACATTCCAGTATCCATCTCATGAATGTCGCTGAAGATAAAGGGAGAAAGCACCAGTTTCTCGTTAGAGTAGAAAGATACGAAGATGGGATAAGAAGGCTGAAGGGCAGTCTGGACGGGAACGCCGTTCGTGTATGCAACAGTAATACCACCAGATGTGTATGTGCCGTTGCCAGTTAGGGCTTGGCCGTTAGGCAAAGTAAATACAAACTGACCCCACGCACCGTTAGGGATATCGGCACGGCTTGTAGAAGACATGTAATCACCAAGAGGGTTGCGGTTAGTAGCGAAGGCATCGTTATAGTTGCCGTATGTATCTAACATATTAGGGCAAGTCCGCTGGATACGGTTCTTGTTGTAATCGGTTAGACGCATAACCTCGTAGAGAACATCGCCAGTATTCATCGTGACTGTAGCGTCGTTAATAGTCGCTGTCATCGTCTGAACGAGAGAATGAAGAGGGAACGACGCAAGGGCTACATCACGACCAAGCACAACGCAAGGAACACCCGCAGTATTTGTCACCGGAGTAGCCGTGAATGAGAGAAAACACTGGGAACGCCACTCTAATGCACGGTCAATAAACACTCCCTCTGAAGGGACTGTAATGTTGTAAGTGTGCTGTGAGGCCGTCTGGGAGAGTGCCGTATAAGGGGCATTTGTAAGGGACAATGCACCTTTTTCAACTGCATAACGTGGTTGTGTCTGAACTATGCGGTCGTCATATACCGAAAGTTTCTGAACGGCATCGGTCATTTTTATATTCATTACCCATATTTAAATCTTGCCATTTTTCTATTTTTCTTACTTTTTACGGAACATCATCTTAATGGATACATTTGTCTGGTTAAACATATTGATGGGGTATAACTTATTATCCAAGCGGTTCTTCCAGAACACTTGTATATCTATATTACGCAGTTCCGTGCGTGAGCCAGTAAAGGAGGATAAGCGGTATTCGCCAGTAGGGGTGTAAGATAGGAAACCACGATAATCTTCTGCCCGTTCTATCGGGACGGATATATCTGTTATTATTGGTGTAAAAGCCGAAGAGGATTCCACTGGGGAAGCGTTATTACCTTCGCCGTAGGTTAGTGGTGTTCCAGTTTGCTCTGGGAAAATGGGGATCATAGTAGAGGAAAACACGATTGCGGATATAGGAGTCCAGAGGGTAGAAGTGCTATTATAATCTTGCTCTATAACCCAGTATAACTGTGTTCCAGTCACAACGGTAGGGTTAGTTCCAGCAGTCGCTGAAAAGGCCGATAGACCATCAAGGGCTTTTATGTTTTTACCCCCATCCATAGACTGAAATAGTATCTGATTTACCTTACCCGTAGACTCTACACCGATATAGAAGTTATTAAAGTTAGCGAATAGGCCGAACATATCGGTATTAAAATATAACTTCATTAGTTCTGTTCCTTGTGCTACGGGTTGCCCAGACGCACCATTACTTGCATACAAAGGTGTTCCGTTATTCCACGACCACGCTTGGTATTGAGGAGGGGTATTACCTTGTATAGGGTCATCACCGCAACAGTAGGTATTACCATATAGGCTGAAAAGGCCGTTATCCGCATTATAAGTCATTTGAACCGGAGATCCGTGTAGAGGAGGTTGATTTCCACTCGTGCCTCCAAGAAGCAACCAGTAAGCGTCCCACTGGGCTTGTATAGACAGCGTAGGGTGGTAGGTATTTGGGGTAGCCGGTTGTGCGTCGTTCCATGCTCTGGAAAAGGCCAGATTGACAAGGTCTACCCAATGCTGGTAGGTATAAACATAATAGTAGTTTCCACGCAAGTCTTGCCCCGCATATATCTGCTCTGGTAGGATAACCGTATCTGGAGGGTTAGGTAAAGGTGCAAATACGGTTTCCGGTTGGTATTCTATAAAGCGACGGGCTGTGAAAGTCGTGTTAAAATCTACACCGGTCGTAGGGTGTTTAGCATATACTGTATAATCATATACAATAGAGTAAGTAGTTAGGTTTATATCGGACTGTGAATCGTTTATATTAGGTATAAACAAAGGTAAGTCCTTACCAGCACCGTCCATAGTAAAGCGAATAATGCTAAACATATACTTACTAATATCGGCAATAAGGGGGGTAGAACGAGTTTCTTGGAAACGAATGGTAGGATCACGGCCAAGTCCTAACTGGTTAATGTTATACGCATCTGCTACGATATCGGCGTTGTAATACACAATATCGGGTTCTGAACTGCTACCGATGGTTTCTACGCTGGATGAATACCCTCGTGTTGACATCTTCTTATATATACTGACGATATATTTTTACATATCTTATTTATGAAGTTTTAAATATGTCACACCCGCAACAAACTCATCTGCAGAAAGACCACTACTCTTTATCATCTTCAAGTATGCGGACAGCGGTAAGGCTTTATATAATAATCTAACTATACAGTGCCGTCCGCACGTGTTTATATCCTTATTATCCTTTTGAAAGTCATGTGAGTTATAAGTTATACGATACCCGCTTTCTTTGAATAAGCGTGTAAGGGTAGGTTTTTCCATGTTAAACTCCCTACGCTTTTCCGCCGATATCCATTCTAACTCCGTATCGGGGACTTTGCCATAGGGGTCAAAAAACTCTATTTGATCGGGCTTCTTTATCATACAAACCCAGTGGCCGTTCGTTTCCGAAGTCGTAGGATATAGCATCATGCAACGGCCTTCCGAGTCAAACGCTTCATCTATGCTATTCATATTCTCCAAGTCTGGATATGTAAATATGTTAGTATCTGGGTTTAGCATCTTGTTTATATCACCATCAGACAGAGGATAGGCTAAAACACGCTTGGTTGCTTCTACCGTATTTTCAAAAGGAACTTCCATTACTAATATGGCTTATATTTTATATTCAATGTAAGTATAAGATGTCTTTAGCACTCGCAGAGAACCCACAAGTTGCACAAGCGTTAAGCATAGGAAGCAGTGGTATTCCTTCACTCATACAAAGCCCTAACGGCCAAGTAGGCGTGAACTGCTCTGATGTGGGTAATACCTTACAAAGTTATGGGGCTACTACACGATTTGAAACGACTACTGGTGCTAATAGTGCCTATGTTGATATCAGAGATAATGGGGCAGAAATGTATTGTAGTTTGAACGCACAAGGAACGAGTAATGTAGGCCATGTAAAGGTAGGTGGTTTAGTTAGTAATACTGGTCTTTATGTATCGGATACACAGTTATTGTATAACGGTTCTGCGATAGGTTCTGGTAGCGGTGATGTAGCATCCGTTCAAGGCTTACAAGGGGCTATAACCTTTACATCGTCAAACGATACTATTAACTTTAATAATACAACCACAACTAATATAGATATAACCGCTAATATAACCCCTAATGTATCGTCCTTATCCGATGGAACTACTGCACTTACTGGTGCTATTACTCTAATCGGCGAAGGTTGTTCTATTACTGCTACCCAAGACCCAAGCCCCGCTATTACTATATCAATACCAGCCCCTCCAGAAAGCGGTGTAGTGTCTATAAGCGATGGAACAAATGTGGCGACTGGTGCTGTCGTTTTAGAGGCTGGAGAAGGTATAGAAATAACATACGATACAGACCAAAATACATTTACATTAACTTCCGACCCTTTCGTAGGTATATATTACCTAACAACACCACAAGATATAACATTAGTCCCTCCTACACAAGTTCAGAAAGTAGTAGGGCTAACGGCCGATCCAAATACGGATAGTGCGATAGTATCATACGATGCGGGTTTAGGCACTTGGATCGTCCAAAAATCTGGCGTATATTTCTTAAACTTTTCGGCTGGTATAATACAGAATAATGCTACATGGACTTTCGGTTCGTTCTGCCAATGCTATATCGTATGTATATTAGGCGGTTCTTCTCCGCAGTTAGAGATATGCAATAATGCAACACCAAGCCCAACATCTGGGGTGAACTCATTTAACGCACAAGTTTTCGGTTATCTACCGCTTACAGTAGGCACTACTATTACTGCTGGAATACAATGGATTATAACATCTGCTGGAACACCTACACCAGCACAGTTCCAGCCAAGAGTTAATAACGTCAATAACGGAACGGGCTTTAACTGGGCGTATGTTAAACCTTTGACCGCATAAAAAGTATAATCTCTATATATAATGGATAACCTTGCATCTGGTAGTATAGGCGGGGTATCAGTTCTTGCGGTTTTAAGTGTTGCGTATGCTATATATAAGGCTATAAATCATCATCGTATCAGAAGCACGTGTTGTGGGGCAAAAATGGAGGCCTCGTTAGACGTGGAAGAAACTACCCCTCCGACAGCGTTAAAAATAAACGCACCTAAAGTAGATGAGAGTAAAAGTGTCGCTACGCTACCTAACGATGCTTCGCAACTTCCTTAATGGTATGATGATGGATATGTGTATAACTAACGGCAACTTTGATAATATACAACAAATAATAGGAGGTCTAAATATGATTTTAGCCAATCCAGAAAACTATGGATTAGAAAAATGATCTCCGGTAAAAATAATATTTACATATAATATAATATGCGTATCGTCTTCGCTTCTCAACACTATCACGATGTTAAAGGGTATGCAACCGTTGTATATGAAATCCTTTCACACCTTGTTAAAGAGAAATCGCTTGAAATATACCACTTTGGGTGGCGACAGCACAAGACTTTCCGGCGGGAAAAAATAGAAGGACTTAAGGGCGACTTCGTAGCCTCTATAACTGATGATGGAACGGTAGGGCAAGAGAAGATACATAAGTATCTAACGCTTGTTAGACCAGATTTAGTATTCGTATATGGGTCTAATATGGTAATGAAGTTAATAAATATGGCCTTACCGAAGGATAATATATGTTGTGGTAAAAAGTTTAAGTTATGGTGTTATTTAGACCAAGTGTATAAAGGTGGTATCTTACATGGACTAACCGTAGATAAATATATAGTATTTGCCGAGCAGTGGAAAATGGAAATAGATACACCGCAAATCGTAATGACCCATGCACCTAATAGGTTCGCCAAAGCCTTACCAGTAGAAGAATGTTTAGCACTACGACAGCGACTAAATATAACCGACGAACCCGTATTCCTATCGGTAAATACTAATACTGCAAGGAAGCGTTTAGATCTTCTATTCCAGTCCTTTAGCATATACAAGAAAAGGGGAGGAGATGGAAAACTCGTATTAATAACTGGTAAGGAGGGGTTCTATATGCTGGATGTAGTTATGAATATGGAAGGTGTAAATCCAGATGACGTTAGAATAATACAAGGTGGTAGCCTATCGGACGAAACAATCAACCTATTCTATAATATGGCTGATTATGGCGTTAATACTTCCGATGGAGAAGGCTGGGGTATTATGGCTTGTGATATGGCCTATCTCGGGAAACCGCAGATAGCATTAGATATTGGTGCTTATAGAACTTGGTTAAACGACGACACTGCAGTTCTTCTAAAGCCTACCTTGCGTATATATAGACATTTAGCAGATTACTGTGGGTTATATAATAACACGACTACGCCAGAGTTATTTGCCGAAGCCTTTGATATGGTTAAGACCAAATCAAAGCCTACTGTTAATATTACATGGGAAAGTGCTATGAGCGAGTTTTTAGAGCATTTAAGGGGGTGTCACGCCTAAATCAACGGCACTGATATATACAGACCAGCCGTTCGTAAAGTCAGTCCAAGCGATAAGATTTACACCTTGATTTGAGCCACCGCCGTTCTGAAGGATTGTATTGATATATACATTCGTATCCAGAGCATCGTAGTAGCAAGTGTATGTAAGAGGGGGAAAGTCAATCACGGGGTTAGCACCGTTAGCAAGTGTAGAGGTGGACGAGGGAGCGGATGTCGTGGCTAACTGACCGTATCCGAAGAGAGAGGGGATGGAAGGCTCTAATCCAGCGGACGCATTAGAAACGAAAGGAGAAGCCGTCACTGAAGAGCCAGATGAGGATGCAGACCATGTGGTATTCGCACCACCATCAAAGGTCACGTTAAGGTAGTATGTATGACCCGCAGTTAGCCCAGCGTTAAACTGGATAAGGGGGTATGTAGCGAGTGGGACAGTTGTGGGATCGGAAACTTTGGCCGTAAGTGCCGTTCCAGTGGCTTTGAAATAGACAGCACCGCCACCGCCGACTGATGCGATTGCGACACTATTACCCGTTGGCGTTAAGTTAATACCAGCACCAGCGGTTATGCCGATTGTAAGAGGAGACCAAGGGCTTGGGGTATTTCCAACTGCGGAAGGAGATGTATTTGCAACGGGAGCAATAACGGCCGGAACTGCGGTGTTGCAAATCCAGAGAGAGCCACCGATACCTCCAGTGGCACTGCTATCACGCACTACATCGCCTACAGCGTAGCCCCTCTGGGCATCCCATACGCAACTGTTAGAAGTATTGTCAAGGACGTATGCTCTCATATTAGCGTTGCCTCCGCCACCGCCACCGCCTCCACTGACGCTTAATGCGGATGCGACTTGTGCGTTCTGAACCAGTGACAAGGACATTTTATATTCATTACCCATATTTAAATCTTGCTATTTTTCTATTTTTCTTGGTGGAGTATTTTGGCCGTATGCTGACTAATCAGAAACTGTGGATAGTTCTTGTATATGCAAACCCAGCGACCCATTTTACGCAGTTCGTGGATTTCCTCTTTAGACATACCCACTCGGGTAGCCAATAAATACTTTAAAGATGAAAATGACGTAGACTGCGGATATATGATATAATACATGGCCTCGTTAAGCATTAAAGCGGTTTTCTTATAGTTAGTGATGTAATGGGTTAAACAAAGCATCGTAGTATTAGTATGCCGACCTTGTATAGCCAAATCGTCTATTAGTTGCTGGACGACCTTACCAGCCTTGTCCGTAAAGGTATCGTAATCGTCAAATATAACCATACAGTCCTTAAACTCATCAATCGTAGGGTAGTTATCTATTAGGCTTTGAACGTCTATGCGTAGGGGTCGGCCGATCTTCATAGTATCCAGCGTGGAATCCTCCTTTAGTTTGCTTATAAGATATACTTGGCGTGATGGAAATAGTTTTTTATAACCTTCTGCAAGACCCCTTGCGATATAAGACTTTCCAGAGCCGGAAGCACCCGCAATATAATATACAGAACGCTTATCTTTATCTGGATTTGGGATTAAATGAAATGTGCTGTCGTCGGGTAATACTATAGTTTTATCATTTGAACTATCATCTGACAAAATACGCTTATATAACTTGCGGATACCCTCGTCTTCTATAAGCATTTCTGGAGGAATACCCTTCTCTTTGGCCTCTTGTAGGCGATTGAATAGGGCTACACGCTTGGTTGCAGAAAGGCCTTTTAGGTCTTTCGTATAGCGTATTGCATCTATTTCCTTACTGCCTTTCTTGGAAGATTTATCCTCGTCGGAGAATACTGATAAGATTTTACCATCATCGTCCCCTCCACGCACTATAGCGATAGGCATTCCGTCCTTTCCAGCCACATTAAATGATAGGGAAGGCATCGTTTATATAAATACCAGATATTTTTAAAAAGTGGTATTTGTATATTGTTTTAGCCCTAAAAGCACGAAATCACGGTAAATATTTGGCCGAAAGCGGGAATAATCTTTCAGCCTTAAGGTAGCGTAAAGTATAGTTAGATAGTATGGAAAATATCTGAAATCGCAAGGAATCCAGTATGTTTAGCATAGTCGGGTTATCATGTGTATATATTTGTGGATTTTTTAGGCGATTGACTAAAGACATTATAGTAGCCTCCCTACGCAAGTAGGTAGGTATAACAACATTAGAAAGCCTACTAACGAACTGGTCTACCTCATATTCTATTTTATCTTTTGGCAGATCGTCTACATTTTCTATTAAATACTTCAAACTGTTTGCATCTCCGTATATACCATATAAACGCCCTAAATCCCCTATAAATAAATCATTCAAAGGCTTTAGGTCGTGCTTGAAATCATAATAACGGGCTAAAGCATACATTCGTTTAGCCATCTTAAAATAGTTGCCTTCCCTACGCATTAGTAATACACTTTCCTTGATTGCTACCTCTAAATCACGAAGGCCTTTATTAATAATGCGACCCCGTAGTTTAAACTCATATATCATTTCAAAATCTGTAAAATGATTACCACCAATCCATGATACAACATCCAGTTTAGTAATGGTAGGACTTTGAACTCCATCGGCTAATGTATATTTGCGACCATCTTGTAGGATTTTAAAACCCGCTATAACGTCCTTTAACGACCAACGAATAATATTATAGCGTAGTTCTTTTTGCAAGGCCAGAAACTCCACTGCGTTCACATGATTTTTCAGCATACGCTTTGCGACCATAAACTGTTCGTCATCTATGATTTTTGTATCGTGTAAATGTTTAACCTTACCAAGTATCGCACCCGAATCGTATCCTTCCACCTTTCCCTCAACTATTTTAGCATCTGGTGAAATAACACGCCATTCTTCAACCGAGCCACATTTGATATCGCTAATATATGTATAAGGAATATTCACTACATTTTTTACGACATCTTGGAAACGCTTTGTGCAGTCATTAACGCTTTTTATAGGCACTAACTCTAATGCGTCTACGTCCCCCGCATATACTTGATTTCGGAGGGTATAACTTCCGACCAGTTTTACTCCTTTTCCGCCAGTAAAGGACATGGCCTTAATAACAGTAAGGACTTCATTACTGTAGTCTGCTGGGTATTTCTTAAGTATAATACGCATCTCTTATATACAAGGAGGTAATAAAATAACCACTTCGTATCCTCTAAAAACCCCAATGTAGGCTGATGTAGGGTAAATCGCAGACTTTCTGGTTGCCGAAACTCTAAAATCCTTGTTTTTCCATAGGACTTTAAGATTTAGCCTACATTAGCCGTCATAAACTGTTTTTGGTTGCGAAACTCCTATCATAAAAACTTTTTGGCCTATTCTGCGATTTAGCCTACATCGTCATTTATACGATATATTTTATATACAAGGGATATAGAATGGCTTCCAGTAGTCTAAATATACCAAGTGTAGGACAATCTCTTGGCCTTGCTTACCGCTCTGATGTAGACCTACAACTGACTGTAGGATATAATATAAGTATTACTTGGACTAATGCATCCCCTCCACCAACACTTTCTGGAATATTAATAGCCGATATTAGCCACCTTATCCCCTCTTTTGGTTCTCCTTCGTTTTTAGCAATACCTCCATTTCCCCCAATAAATATTAAAGCGGGAAATGTGTTATTTGGTTATAATCTCGCACAAGAGGATAGTGCTACTCCAGCACCATTTCCGGCTACTGGGACATTATTTTTTTATCTATCTGCCGATAACTCAACTTTACAAGATGCTGGAACTGTAATAATAGACACAATCCCGTTAAGTAGTCTTGCAGAACTCATTAATGATTTGGATAATATAACCCCTACGGATTTTGTTGCGACAGCATTTGGATCAATACCAGTATCTACTACAAGCCTTCGTCTAATGGCGTATTACTCTCCACCCACAGAACCCGCTTGGTCTATTAAGTTCGCATTAGGTGTGTGTGGGGTTCAACCAATCAGTGCTGTCCTATCACTTCCACCACCTTAACGCTCATTACGAGCATTTAATATTCTGTGGTGTTCTGCTACATTCGTGTTCCAACCAGCACCCACCTTAATCTTACGAGGCTTTGGGCGACCTTGCCCCGTTGCTACAGAAGCACTACCGATTTCCCCGCTTGGTAATGCTCTGCGACCAAGATTGCCATTAAAGGCATCTACTGCACCGGCCTCCCGTAGCCTTGCTGGAAGTCCCCCAAGTGATACTTGTTCGCTTACAACCGTATCGCCAGAGCGTAGGGGCTGGTATTCAGCATTAGGCCTTCCAGTTGCTGGTGTAGCACTTGTATCTACTGATTGTTCCCCAAGAAGAGGTCTATTTAGCGACGATAATACACTAAAATCGGATGAACCCAACTCTACATCTTCCGCCTCCCCACGTGCTTGTGCCTCTATTAGCCTACGCACAAAGTCCTTCGTTTTATCCTCTGCACCCTTTGCTACGGCCACTCCAGCCTTCTTGTTAAGATTTCGCACAAGTTCTTCACGAACCTCCGCTGGTGCGTCAATAGGGGCTTTACCATACTGGGGTAGCAAATGGCGTAGGTTATTGCGTTGCATATCGTCCCGCATAGACATCCATTCGCCTTCGCTTACCATGCGACCATTTACAACTGGGAGTTCTCCAGCCTCAAATAAGGCGTTATAGTTAGCATCTGCAGTCCAGCGTTCATCCTCCTCCTCATTCTGGTCGGTAGATCCGATATATAGCCAGAGAACCTTTAGTGCCTTATCCAAGCGTAAGAGAACACTTGTTCCAACTTTATTCTGCGACGAACCCTCTGGGTATTCACGGCGTATATAATCCGCATAGGGCTGGGCGACAGCAGATAGTGTTCCAGCGATTTCAGAGATTTCTTCACGGAAGTTAGAACCGAGTATAGGTAATGTTGTAAGCATCATAGCCCACCAAGAGTTAAATGCCGATACTGATTTAACATTAAGTGTGCGTAAATCATCCAGTAATGCGTCGTATAGGGGATATACTGCACTTAATGCCGTTTCTCCAACCCTATCATCTGTAGTAGATGTAGGAATGGTGCGTGGTGCTTCCGCATACATTTCCGCATACTGTTTCTGGCGTTTATTAAGAAGTGTTTGTAGGTAATCTTGTCCCGCTTTAGTGAACATAATACCACCACGCAGTTCGCCTTCTGATGCCCTCTGTGGAGGCTCTACGAACTTACCACCAAGACCGTTAATACCAAATGGAACAATAGCACCACGATTTGTGCGTAGATTTAGAAGTTCGTAAGGCCTTGCTCCACGAAGATATTGTTTCTTTGATGTTTCAATCTGCCTTATTCTATCGTGTGCAACTTTAACTGCGTCCCTATGCCAACCATATTCATCGCTACCCATATCAACATCAATCGGCGAACCATTTGGTGTAGCAATATTCGCACGAGGCCTATTACCATATTTAGCCAACAGAACCTCTGGAAATGTAATCGCTTGACTGGGTCGTGCCATCTTTTCTATATATATTACACATAGAAAAAGTAGCATGTATTTACATTTAATCAAACTTTATCATAACGGCTTCATGTGACACACGAATACCTTTAACTATATCGGCCTTCTTGACATACTTGCGTTTAGGGCGTAGTGCTTCTGCCTCTTTCTTTGCCTTACGCTCCTCTTTGGTTAGTTTGCGTTTCGGTTCGGGTGTGATGATGGCTTCCATTTCTACTTACCGGAGAGATTGTTTTGTTGCTGTCTGGACGCACTTAATATAAACCGTGTTCCTTAACATACTTTGATGCCTCAATCATCTTAAGTCCCTTTTCAGCCATAACCTTTCTTACGATAGCATTACGCCTACTACGACCATCTGATGCTCCTTTACGGCCTCCTTTCATATCACTCTTACTACTCTTGCTATCATCGTCGCTTTCGCTATCGTAGCCCCCAGACATCGCACCTCCACGAGGCTTACCAAGTCCCGCAAGTTTTAAACCTTGATCTGCAAGTGTTCCAGCCATAGGCATACCTACCATCGCTCCAAGAACATTACCCGCTGGTGCTACAATAGCACGACCAACGGATTTAACACCGTTCCATAGGTCGCCCCAGAAACCGCCTCCGCTTAACGTGTGCTTACGCATATCGTCTTCGCTCATTTCACGGCCTCCAACCCACCACTTCTTATCGTGCTTGTATGCCTTACCGGAGGCCATAGCCCTCTTTAACTCACGAACACCCAGTCTGGCCTTACTACGCCCCTTGCGACCACCGTGTCCTACAAGTTTAAGGCCTTGATCCGCATAAGTTCCGAGATTATTAACACCAATAGCCTTACCAGCCTCATTGCCTACACGCTCAACAAAAGGCCGAGCCTTCTTTGCAACCTCTGGTAGTATTTCACGGCGGAACTTACTATTTGGATTGACTACTTCATTCTTAACCTTATTCCAAGTATCAGACCACCAGCCTCCGCCTTCCATCATACCGCTACCACGCCAGTGCGAGTATCTGGGGTCTTCCATACTACGCATTCTTGCCCTATCCCTATGTGCCATACGAACATTTTGGTCACGGTATCCCATACCAGCACCCATAACGGCCGATACATTTGGCTTTTGCTGTAATGTTTCCATACTATTCACAACTTGGTTCTGACGGCGGGTATCAACACCGAGTTTATCTTGTAGCATGTGGAACTGTCTGCGTCTTGCTCCACCCGCAATCGGTGCATTATTGCCACCTCCACTCATTCCAGTGCCATTACATTCAGAGCAACCACCAGTGATGTTCTTGACCATTTCTATATTCTAACATAACATATTAAAACTTTAAAATCTATTTATCTTATATAGCAATGTCTGAATACGATTCTATGAATGGAATGTGGGGCGATGGTATGCCAAAAGGTAATAAATCGGCCGGATATGTGGGTCTTATGTTAGCAAAAGCACAAGGCAAAAAGCGTAGCGATTACGACCCTATACAACGCAAGAAGACGATAGGCAAGTTTGATATAAATAAGATGAGTAATCCATCGGACTACATAAAATCCGCATATATTGATAAGTATAAGGATTTATATGTAGGTAATACACGTAAAACTTGGGAACAAGTTAAGGCAGAGGCTTCCGACATAAAACACGCTGTCGCTACATGGGCGAGATTACATCCGAATAAAGACGAACGCACTATTGCTCGGGAAACCAATGTATCACAACCTTCTGTCAATCGCTGGAAGCGTTTAACCGGACAAGGTAAGGACGATATGCTTGATGAACGCCAGAAGGCTATTCGTGAGAACTTTATGGCCGAAAAACCCCAACCAGTCCTTAACACACAGTTAGCCGTATTAAGGGGTGATACACTGCAAGATGCCGAAAAAGCCCGTAGAGAGATTAAAGGCATTAAAGGTCAACCACGCCTAACAAAACTAATGAGGGCGTTAAAGGCTTGGGAGGATGAGCGTGATAATATTTATGGTATTGTAAGCGGACAGAATGTAAGACGCATTAAGCGTATTATGGCACTACAAGAGGCAGACAGCGAAGAGGCTGATAGGGAACTGGAAGGCACTGTAGATGACCCTATGCCCGTAGGTGCTAAAGAGCCAATGATAAGTAGCCTACCAAAGTTAGAGCAAGAACGGTATTTCCTACGCAGTATAAAGGACGCTTATTTTAAGGCTAATATGGTTATTAAACAGATTAAAAGGGCTATTATAAAAACTGTATTAAGTATGCGTTCTGAAGATCCAAGTGCAGAACCTTTACCATTGCGTAGTGAAAATCTTAACCCACAAGGCGACGATTATGATGCTATGGCTGATTACAAAGAAGGTGAAAACTATATAGAAAGGGAGGGTGCTGTAGAGGGAGATGCTGGAAATCCAAGTGGTGCTGGACGCAGAGGCGGTGCTATGCCTAATCGTATAAATCAGTTCGCACAAGAATATCAGCGTAGACCAGTTCGTGGCGGGGCTACACCTAATCGTATAAATCAGTTTGCAAGTGAATATGAGCGTAGGCCAGTTCGTGGTGGTGGTAAGACTAAAAACCTTTACACCAAAGATGGAAAGGTTTATAATGGTTTATACCATACTATGCCAGATGGCAGTATTCATAGCGGTAAGAAGCACGGTGTGCGTTCTAAAGAGTTAATCCTTAAATAAACATATAGGTATCATATCGGTATAAGGCACTTCGTATTTAGGGCTTTTCTCCCATTGGCCTACATCGTCCCTCCATTCCGTAAAGTTTTCGTTAATATTGTAGCCGTCAAAACGCTCCTTATTATACATAGTATAAAATATACCATCGCTATAAATAAATACATAATAATATAACTTGTTAAGGTGTGCTTTAACCTTATGCACATCTACGAAACCAGTTTTATACATTCTATGCGGTATATCCACTCTACCCTTTACTTCTACGCCGTGCGTAGCGTCTTCTATACTACTGCTATTATAGAAGTCGCATTTTCCGTAAGGGTCTTCGTCCTTGTATAAATCCCACTTAAAATACTCCTCTAATATAGGGCATATTGCGTCTTCGTTCTTAAGGCCGATCGTTATATTTTCTTTTTGTAATAGGTGTCTTACATTACGCTTTACTTTGGTTTTCTGTTGCGATACTAATATAATGGTATTAGAGGGGCAACTTCCAGATTTCATCTTGTTTCCATTGGCTACGGTTCGCATCGGGCGTGTTAGGGTGGCCATCTGTTCTATTATACTCACCGGAAATAAGTTTATTTCCAGAAACAAACGCAGTAGGTTCGTTTCGCCGGAGAGTTAATATCATACTGCCGTAGCCGTTGTCTGCAATACTTACAATACGGGGTAGGGCGTAGTCGTGGTAAGTTGGTATGCTATACACGATATGGTGATTATACACTTTTACATGGATATCACGGGAATGCGAATAGAGCATTTTGGCAAGTTCGGTAATCTTTGGCATTTTATTCTAACTATAGAATATAGAAAAATGGAGGTATCTGACCGCATTATTCGCCGAAGACAACTGGCAAGACAACGATATGATGCTATGTTAGAAAAGCATAATAGGGAACTAATAGAGCGTATGCTACTCGCAAATCCTTCTCCCGAGATTGAAACTATGCTACATGGATTACTTGCAACCAATGAATATCGGAGATTAGATCAAAGAACTAAAATGACTTTATTTAGACTAATGCCAAACTTTCCGTAAAAATGAAAATATGAAATAAAACAAATCTCCGGTAAAGTTATAAAAGAATGGCTATGCGTGTATCGGACTTTATGGTGGATCTTGGCAAGAAACTCGTGGCGGACAAGAAGATAGCAGAGTCGTCTGCTTCTCTATACATTAAGAACCTCTGGACGCTGAATGGTAAGCAACCCTTTAATAATCTGGCCTTTCTTAAGAATAGCGATACTATAGATGGACTACTTGCAAACTATGCGGAGAATACAAAGAAGACTTTTCTTTCCTCTATCGTTAGCGTTCTATCCTTGTTTAAGGACAAGGCGACCTACAAGAAGATTTACCAGCACTATTATGATGGTATGATGGCGAAGGCTGGTGAGATGAAGAAGGCGGAAACCGACGGTAAGACGGAGAAGCAGAGCGAAAACTGGATGGAGTGGTCGGCCGTGCAGAAGTTGGCTACTGATAAACTGGAGGAGATTAACAAGTTTGTAGGTAATAAGTTAATCACACCCAAGCAGTATGGCGACCTCCTATGCTACCTTATCCTTTCCCTCTATACGGAAATCCCGCCTCGTCGTAATGCGGACTATAGCGAAATGTTCGTTGTAGGTAAGTGGAACGATAAGATGGATGCTAATAAGAACTACCTTGACCTTTCTACGAAGAAGTTTGTATTTAACAAGTATAAGACGGCCAAGAAATACGGACAGCAAATCGTAGAATACGGTGATAACCCGACACTTACGAATGCGATTAATATGTATCTTAAGCATACACCACTCCATAAGGGAAAGATTACAAAGGCCACAGAGTTCCGGTTTCTTTGCTATGAGGATGGTTCGCCTCTAACGGCGGTCAACGCTATAACTCGTATTCTTAATAAGTGTTTGGGTAAGAAGGTAGGTTCTTCTATGCTTCGTCATATATTCCTATCTAACAAATACGATATTAAGGATATGAAGGAAACTGCAGAGGAGATGGGACATTCCGTTAATGAGGCCTTGAAGTATGCTAAAGAGTAAATGTGAAAACTAAATACCTATCTATATAATATAGATGCCGTATTTTGTTGTGAATAGCGTTGGGCAAACATCTCCAAAGAAGTTTGCAGTATATAGGCTTAACGATCGTGGTGATATGCTTGTTAAATGGGCTTCCTTTCAGAGGGGTGCTGGTATTGAGGGGGATATAATGCCATTATACTTTAGGCCAAAAATAATCAAAAATCCTATAAACTTCTTACATACAAAACTAAAGCCAGTTCCTTTTGATGTAATGTGGAAGTTAAAGCAAGAAGGAGATGTAGATAATGACGGAAACGACCAAGCAAATACAACCGTAGATTTAGCGGGGTGGGACAGCGACCAAGAGTAAAAATAAAAATATGAAAATAAACAAATCTCCGGT
>Ga0209191_1000660_pt1 | contig 25846 bp, 27 predicted proteins | sample S_130626_EF_Meta_FD_187320 | JGI IMG/M metagenome (GOLD analysis project Ga0209191, IMG submission 187320) | Freshwater microbial communities from Lake Simoncouche, Canada to study carbon cycling - S_130626_EF_MetaG (SPAdes) (version 2) | ecosystem: Environmental > Aquatic > Freshwater > Lake ...
AGAAAAATCTTTAGTTGAAGAGGCTATCATCCAAATGAAAAATTTGGAAGAAGCGGTAGCTGAAAATGCAAAAGGAATACTTGCTTCTACAATGAAACAAGAAATCAAAGACCTAGTAAAAGAATCTCTATCAGAACAAGATGACGATGAGGTTGAAACTGATGACGTTGAAATGGATGGACCAATGGGTTCTGATGATATCGCCGATATGGACGACGATTCAGAAGAAGATGGTGACGAAATGGATACTGATGATATGGATGACGATAGTGATGACGACGATATCGATATGGACTTCGGTGACGAAGATGATATGGACGACGAAGATGACACGATTGACTTAACTGACGCTGACGATGAGGAAGTACTTAGAGTATTTCAACTTATGGGACCGGATGACAATATTGTCGTAACAAAAGACGACAAAGGAAACACTCACCTTAAAGATGAGGAAACCGGTAAAGAGTATATGATTGTTGGAGAAGGTGAAGAAGAATTGGCCTTTAATGAAGAATGGGACGAAGAACTTGAAGAAGGGAATGAAATAGACGAGGACTCTATCGAAAAAATTGTTGAACGAATGTTTAATTCTGAAGACAATGATGAAGAAAGTGAATTCCCATTTGGTGAGTTTGACGAAGAAGATGGTATGTACGATGAACCAGTCGTTTATGAAATCGAAATAGGTGAGGATGACTACGAAGATTATGAAGGTATGGAAGAGGCTGACTCTGAATATCTTGATATGGAACAAGTTGAAGACCCTGTTATGGAATCTAAAAAAATGTCTGCCAATCGTAAAGGTATTGGATTTGGAAGTCCTTCTAAATTCAAATATGACAAATCTCCTAACTTAGGTACAGGTTTCAAAACAAGTATGAAACAAGGTCCAAGAACTATGGGAACAGGTAAAGCAAAATTCGACTACAAAGATGGTGAAAATGCCGGAAGTAAACTTGGTAAAAACAAAATGGTAAAAAAAGTAGAATCTAAAGAAGGATTTGAAAAACCTGTTGTTAAAAAAGGTGAAACAAAAGAGGCGGTTCGTACTTTAGGTGCGGGGTCTAATTTCAGAAAAGGTGGTTTACCAAAACCAAGAGCTCACTCAAGTTTTAATACTGCTATTAAAGAAAATGCTTCAAACAAAGAATTACAAATTCTTAGAGAGAAGAATGAAGAGTACAGAAAAGCACTTAATGTTTTTAGAAGTAAATTAAACGAGGTTGCAGTATTCAACTCAAACTTAGCTTACGCTACACGTTTGTTCACTGAACACTCAACATCAAAACAAGAAAAAATTAACATTTTAAGAAGATTTGACGGTGTTGAAACTATCAAAGAATCTAAAAATTTATATCAAGTTGTTAAAAATGAATTATCCTCAGGGACTAAAACTCAATCTATGAATGAATCAATTGAAAGAACAATTGCAAAATCACCTTCTACAGGAGCAGTTAACTTAATTGAATCAAAAACATATGAGAATCCACAGTTCTTAAGAATGAAAGATTTAATGACAAAAATAAAATAAAAATAAATAAAAATTAATAAAAACCAAAAAAATGGGAGCATTATTAGAATCAGGTCTAGTTGGTAACATCGGGTTAAAACACCTTAAAGTTATTAAAGAAGACACAATCAACAAATGGGATAAATTAGGATTCCTAGAAGGTCTTAAAGGACATATGAGAGAAAACGTAGCTCAGTTATATGAGAACCAAGCGTCTTTCTTGATAAACGAAGCTACAGGTGAAGGTTCTAACGGAGCATTTGAAACTGTTGTTTTCCCAATCGTAAGAAGAGTATTCTCTAAATTATTAGCGAATGAAATCGTATCTGTACAAGCAATGAATTTACCAATCGGTAAATTATTCTTCTTTGTACCAAAAATTCAAGGATATACTGGTGGAACAGTATCTCAATCAGGTGAGCACTACGCACCACTAGGTTCTCCGGGTAATTACGCACCTTCAGACAGAAATCAAGGTTACGGAGATTCAGCGGGAGCATACCAAAAAAATCTTTATGATTTATTCTACGAAGGAACTGAACCAGGTTTAGACCCTGAAGGTTTATTTGATTACTCTAAAGGTAGATGGTCAGCTGTTACAGCAACTTGTTCTACTGTACAATGGTCTAACGGTTCGTTAGTTAACACTGCTTACTCAGGAGAATCTAGAAAAATCATAGTAGCTATGACAGGTTTCACTAATACAGGTGACGGAAAATTAATTGGACCAAACGGTCAAGAAATGGATTCTGAAGAATTTTTATCAGGTCTTAAATTATATACCGCAGACTCGGCAGCAGCAACTCAATTAGGAACAACAACATTTACTAATTTATTATTTAGAGTTGTTACTCAAAAATATGGTCAAGGAATCGTTCAGTATGGTAGTACTACAACAACTACTTTCCCTACAGACGGTAATGGTGGTTCATTTAAAAACATCTGTAGTGCTAATGGTACAATTTATTTAGAAATTGATACTCAAGTACCGGTATGTGTGTCTTGTGGACAATCTACACCTGATGGATACTCAGGAGCAACTTTAGCAGCTGCTACTTGGAGTGGTGCAGGTATTACAACATTAATTAAAGCGGCTTTCAGACGTTACGAAGAATTAGAATTTGAAGATAAAATCGGTGAGGTTTCTTTCGACTTAGATTCTGTTACAGTTTCTGTTACTGAAAGAAAATTAAGAGCACAATGGTCTCCTGAGTTAGCTCAAGACGTTGCGGCTTTCCACAACATCGATGCTGAAGCTGAATTAACAGCTTTATTATCTGAACAAGTTGCGGCTGAAATCGACCGTGAAATCTTAAGAGATTTACGTAAAGGTGCTGCTTGGACTTTAAGATGGGATTACAACGGATGGAGAAGATTATCAAATACAACATCTTACACTCAAAAAGATTGGAACCAAACGTTAATCACTGCAATTAACCAATTATCAGCTCAAATCCACAAATCTACTTTAAGAGGTGGTGCTAACTGGATTGTAGTTTCTTCTGAGGTTTCTGCTATCTTTGACGATTTAGAGTACTTCCACGTATCTAACGCGTCTCCTGAGCAAGACCAATACAATATGGGTATTGAAAGAGTTGGTACATTAGCAGGTCGTTACCAAGTTTACCGTGACCCTTACTTCCCAGCTAACACAGTGTTAGTAGGACACAAAGGAACATCATTGTTAGACACAGGTTACATCTACGCACCATACGTACCGTTACAATTAACTCCAACAATGTACAATCCGTTCAACTTTACACCGATTAAAGGTATAATGACGAGATACGCGAAAAAGATGGTCAATAACAGATTTTATGGCAAAATTACTGTAGATGGTGTTAGAACATTCGATTTAAGAGAATTGAGATAATCAAAATCTTAAAATATTTAACAAAAAGGGACTATATGTCCCTTTTTTTTATGTATATTTGTAAATAATAGAGAAAATGAGAGTATTTATAGTATGAGAAAAATTATATTTAATGATGAACAAATAAAGGATATGATATCTTTATATGTTAACGATATTTGGGGAACTAGACAGATTGGTGAAAAATATTCAGTTTCTGAAAAAACAATTAATAGGGTATTAAAAGAAAATGAAGTTAAGATGGATACTCCGGGTAGGAGATATTTTGGAGGAAAAAAAACATCTGATAAAAAATATTACGAATCTAATAAAGAAAAAATATCAGAATACTATTCTGAATGGAGGGAGGATAATAAAGAACGTCTAAAAGAATATCAAAAAAAATGGAGAGAAGAAAATCGTGATAAATTACGAAAAACCAAACGTGATTACGAAAGAAATCGTAAAGCGTCTGACCCCCTCTATAAACTAATATCTAATTTCAGAACTGCAATATACACAGTATTAAAAGAAAGTAATGTAGATAAATACGGTCATTACTTTGACATCCTACAATATACTCCGGAGGAATTGATTAATCATTTAGAAAACCAATTTAAGGACGATATGACGTGGGAGAACTATGGAATTTGGCACGTTGACCACAAGTTACCAATCACATCATTTAACATTAAAGAAATCGGGGACGAAGAATTTATGAGATGTTGGTGTTTAGATAACCTTCAACCGATGTGGGGTGAGGAGAATATTCGTAAGTCGAATAAGATATTAGAGGACAATTAGTCCTCTTTTTCTTTTTTATTAATAATTCTAATTGATTTTGAGATAACTTCACATTCACCAATAGAGAATATTCCGGATTGATAAGCGTATTTAACTGCCTGAGTTAGATAGTAGATTGCGTGTTCCTTTGTCATAGTATCAAGGACCGCATCGAGATGTTCTTCGGTATGTAATGGGATTGATTCAAATAATTTTCCGAATAGTTCAGGTTGTTGTTCCATAATTAAATTTTTGTATATTTATAAGTATATGAATAAAAATAACAAAATACAGATTAAGGAGGCCACAAGTGATGGTGGGAGTAAAGGGTCTTATGTAGGTCCTCTTCAACCGGGTATCCGAAAATTCAAGAAATCAGAGATGGGTCCATTTACAATACCTGTTTCTAAATATGATAGTCCTGAGTTAGAATTTGATAGTTATGATGGTTCTATGGATGAGACAAAAAAACAGATTAAAAAAATAGAGGGTAAAGCTAAAAAAATAACTAATTATATGACAAAACATCCTGAATCAACTAATAGTGATGAGGACGGTGGTGGTATTAATCCAACACCGGGTAAAAATAAAAAAATAGTTCCAATAAAAGAAAATACTACCGCCAATAGTGCCGGTGAATATAATGGACCTATTGAGTTGGGGTTAAAAAAATGGAAAAAGTCAGAGTTATTTCCTTTTATAAATCAATCATCACATAAAACTAATAAAAAAGCTAAAGGTAAACATATAAAAAATAATGTTAATAAAGTTGTTGGAATGTGGGAGAAGGGTGTCAATGGAAGATATAATATAGACACACACGACGTTCATACGGTTAACGAATGGATTGAGATAACGCAAGATACCATTTTTTAAGATATTGTCTTAAATCGAAGAAAAACAGTATAAAAATAAACCCCTACTCAACAGTGGGGGTTTTTGATTTAATTAATATTTTATTTTTTAATTTAGATAATGAGTGTTCCACTTGGGATTTCATTTGTTCAATACGTTGCATTCTGTTTTGTTGTACTTTGTTATCATACATATTGGTCATCTTTTTCCAATCTCTATCAGTAAGGGGGATATTACTATAATAACAAACGTGATTAATTATTGTAATTTTTTTATCGTCTAAAACAATGAATACTCCTAATTTTTTATTTTCTATAATTCTATGTTCGGATAGTGGGGCGATTTCATAAATAGAATTGGTATGTCTAAGAATATTACGAAAAATAAATTTACAATCGTCAATATCGGCTAAACTTCCCGGTTCAACAATATCAAAAAGTTTTTTAAACTCTAATAGTTTCTTTTTAACGGCCCTACGTTTTAATTTTCTTTTTATATATTTAATCATATCTTTATTGAATTATTGTACAAATATAAATAAAAAATTGATATAAAAAAATATTTGATAAAAAAAGAGGGAAACCCCTCTTTTAATTATTTAATCCGTTAGGACCACCAATCGTGACGGTATTATTTTGTGAGATTGCTCTATTAAATCCGTTAGTGTAAATTGCGTGAGGGACTTGTGTAATAGTTACACCAGTTACACTAGGACAAGTATCACAAATAATTGATGTTACACCGGCACTATTAACAGGTGTTATACATTGTGTACAAGAAGTATAAGGACCATAAAAAATACCGGCGGTCGTATTATTGGTTGTAGTGGTTCCTGATGCCGTTAATGTAATACAAGTACCATCTCCAAGTTGGTATATTCTATTTATTGGGTTTGCAATAATAACGGTATCGTCCGCAATGAATGTTATAACACCACCTAATGAACAAGTTGTTCCTGTAAATAATCTATTTGCCATTTTGTTTTTTATTTATAAATATCTGATTATTCCAAATATTTTAGATTTACTATTTGGAATTTGATTTGTTTTTTGTATGTGTTTATTTCCCCACTACTAGTTACTTTCAAATCAATGTAATATTCGTTAGGTATTTTATCTCGAGTATCAAACATAAAGTAGTACTCGTTAGGTGTTTTATTTATTTTTGTCCAATCTTGAACCTCAACTTGAGTTTGACCTTCACGAACATATACTCTATAATAGGCATCTACGTTTGGTAATAATTTTTGAGTAGTATAAGCTTGTTTAACAACCACTCCGACTTTTCTAATATCTGTATTATATATTTTTTCATCTTGTTTAATACCATAAAAATCAAATCCATAAATTTTTGGGTCTTGAGTTGTTGTACCAATTTGAATTGATTTTTTTAATGGGTACACAACAAAACTATTTGTAACATCCGGTAATGAGAAACCATTTAAAGTTAAATCACTCCAAACGTCATAGAATGAACAAGGTGTTTGGTAATTCCCTAATGGGGGAATAATAACTTCATACACCCCTTTTGTTTTTTGACAGATTTCTAAGGTTGGTGTTAAATTTGGTATTGCCGTTCCATTTGCGTCTAAAATTGTAACGGTTGGTAATGAATCTAAATTAATTGGATTACCATCTTCGTATAAGTATAGATACAATTTATTAACTTTACCTAATGAAAACAAATTTCTATCATCTTCAATTATATCGTCATAATTTGTTTCTAAAAATGGTTCATAGAATGTTTGAGTATGTCTAGTGAAGAATTGAACCTCATAATTTTCTGTTAACCCTGTTAAATTTTCTATTTGAGGTAGATAAGCAATTCCCCACCCTGTAACACCGGTTAATCCTCCACTTAATATTTGGTTTATTTCATTTGTCATATCAAATGATATATTTTCATTTCCAAATTGAAAGTGTTGTGTATCAACTATTGTTAATGCGCTATATGGTGTTGAACCTGAATTATTATTGTTATAGATACCTTGTGATGTCCATCCACTTAAAGTAGTTGTTTGAATCCAATTGGATGGTCTTGTTGAGAAGTTCCTATCTGAATTACTGTATTCATAAATTAAATCAGCAAAGTCGTAACCAACACCTTCATCCCACATTTGGTTATTTGGTATTCTAAATAAAATTAAATCAAAAGATGTCGCTCTTAATCTACCTTGAGATGTTGTCGTATTTAAAGTTTCAAGATTAAATGTTGATGTATTAACCATTCTTAATGTATGAGTCATAACATCAGTACAAGTACTTGAGATAGTCCCGTCCGCAACTTTTTCTTGAAGTAAAGTTAAATCTAAATCAAATATAAAACGACTGTACCCGTTAGGGTATTGTGAAGCGGCTAATGAACCATAAAATAGTTCTGTCACAGGATTTCTACCTGTGTTTGTCAAACTATTTGATATGAGTGTGTTGTTCTTACTAAAATATGAATTGTTAATTGACATAAAATCTTTTAACAATAAATATTTAGTTTATTCGAATATTTTGATTTAGAACAGTATTATTTACATCGGCTAGTAATTGATTGATACTAGTCTTGGTGGTTTTAGAACCTTGAGTTGCCTCATCCGGTACCATATTAGCGTGGGGGTGAACGTGGTTGTTTAGAAACTCAACAATTTTTTCAATCAATTTTATCAATTCTTCACCTCTAACAGTAGAATATGTTTTTTCAAATAAAGTATCACCAGCACCAACAAACTTATCCTGAGGAATACCATATAGAGTATTTGATAAATTTATTTGACCTTTAGGACTTGTAGAATTTTGTGATAACAAGAAAACTTTTTGAGCCCCCAACACTCCATAAGTAATGTCTTCACTATTAAATTTAGTTGGAGTTATAGTTTCTTCTTTTAAATCACTTTGAGGTCCAAATAATGGTTTACCACCTTTATTTTCTGAAACTAAAAACCATCCGTTTTCTTTTGAATTATTTAATTTTATATTATTATAAAATTTTTTGTAATTCACATACTCTAAAATTTCGCCTAACGCATTAGTTGGTGAGAATTTTTTACCTTCTAAGTAAGTTTGGTCAGACGGAGTGACAACAAATGGGAATTGGTCTGAAAGATTTTTTGGGTTATTAATAGTTATTCCGGTAAAATTAACATTTGGGTCAAATACTTTAGAAATAAAATCGTTAATTATTTTAACTGATTGTCGAAATGACTTACCAATAAATGAAACAGACTCTATATCAACGCCTTGGTCATCACCAATTTCTAAATTTAATACCGTATCAAATTTAAAATTGTCTGTATTAACTTTAGGACTTGGTTTAAGATTATATAATTTAACTGTCCCACTAAAATTAGAAGTACTACTTAATGTTGAAATATCCCAAACAATCATTTTTTTAACCAATTGGACATTTTTAACTAATCTAGATTTTGTTTCCTGAGGTAATGTTTGTTTAGTTTGAGTAAATCTTGTTAATTGTAAAAAGGCTCTATTTTGATTACCAATAGGGAATTTATCTTTAGATAATTCTTTTGTTTTACCGGCACGAATTAATACTTCATTTTCTTTTACAATAACATCGGCAGTTCCTCTACCTAATAAAGCGTTATCTCCCGGTTCCGGAAAAATTCCTCGACTATTTTCATCTCTATATTCACCTTCTTGATTTTTAAGACTCAAACCTTCTTTGATTCTATCACCGGTTGCCAAAAATTTCTTAGCCCCTTGATGATATTCAAAAGGGGTTTCCATTGGAGACGAAAATGGTCCTTGAATATAAAATTGATTTGACTTTGGCTCACGTTTATTCATATAAATAATATGAACATATTCATTTATATTAGGTGTTTGACTAATATAGAATGGTAATAATGGAATAAAGATTAATGGGTCCTTAGATGTCCAGGGGTCCGTATCCTCATTCCAATTAGGTACAGAAGCAATTATATCATCATAATTTTTTGTTTCAGGAATAACACGAAGTCTACCCAACATCATTGGGTCTTGATTCTCGTAAACATATCCCGGAAATAATATCTGATATTTATTTTGTCTATTTATCTCCATTTGGTTTCATTCTTTTTTGATATTCTTTTAATATGGTGTTGTATGTTAATTCCAACCTATCTAATTGTTCAGTCCCTTTTAAAACTAATTTTTTAGTAAATTCAAAATCTTCCTGAAGATAATCCATTGCAAGAATTAAATCTTTATTAGAAGATGTTTTATGTTCTTTAATAATTTGTAATACTTTTTCAGATTTTTCTTTCTTGTTCATAATTAGAATTTTTTACCATACGAACTGGTAGGTACAGTTAAGAATGCTGGAGTTACTATTAATGGTCCTACAGCAACTTGTAATTTATTGTTTTCAGCATCTTCTAACGCCATCGCTTTCATTTGTCCAAACTTACCTAATAAGTCAAAATTTGGAGCTCCGCTTGGCATTGCCCCGGTCGGAATTCCTAAACTTTGTAATTCTTCAATAGCCCCAATGAAAGCTCTTGATTCAGAGTAACCATCTAATAATTGAGATGCGTATAAGATTGGTAGTGGTATTCCACTACTTAATCCGGGTATATTTAATAAGTTTAATAAAGCCAATAAATCGTCAATTAAATTTTTACATTTACGATAGTCAACTATTAATCCAATAATTGCTAGTAGTAAAGCCAATAATTTTAGAATCATTGCGTATTTCTTAACTATTCGTTCTTTGACGATGTCTCTTAAAACCTGTTGAACTAATTTTAAAATATCTTCTTTGATTAGTTTGAATAATTCCTCAACAAAAATGGCACCTACTTTAGATACTAAATTAATAAAGAATTTTTTAAATATTTTTGCAAAGTCTACAAACGATTTTATACCGTCTGCTAATGTATTACCTAAGGCTTTATACATAACAATAATCGGTAATATCATTTTTGGAGTGATTAATGCACCAATCATTCCATTAGTGATTAATTTTATAAAATTTGTATCAACAACAACTTGTGGGTTAACATTAATACCAACGCCAATCCAAGCAGGGTTATTTGCTAATACATCGGTAATGTTATTTGCAGCATTTTCAAACTCAGAACCTTCATAAAAATTTAATTGTCCTAAGGCACTTACTATTTCATTAAAATTAACAGGTAAATCAATGTTATCACAATCCTCAAATTGAATAACACCTCTTTTAATGTTCGCGGTTCTAATATCAATATTTCTTAAATCAATATCTGTAAATTCAAAAAATGAGTCATCCACACCATCTAATTCTGCTATTTTAGCAATACCACTAGTGTCAATTTCTCCATTACTTGCTCCACTATCAAAACATAACCCTAATATTCTCGCCAATATTAATTCCGCCTTACTAGCGTTTTCGACTTGAGATGTTCCGGCATTTATTTTCATAGATATTGCTCCTGACAAAGATTCCATAATAGAACCAATAATGTCGGTATCTTCTGCCATTCTTATGGTGTCATAATAGTCAACCATAAATTCACCAACTCTAAGAGGCCCTGTTCTACCACTCAACCCAACCTCAAACCAAGGACCGGTAACACCATTATTATCTTGCTCTACATATCTTATTGAGCATAAATCTTGACCTGATTTACCTACGTGAGTATATGATATATTTGATTTAGTTAATAAATGCAATTCTCTATTCATTGAGAATGGAATCTGACCCGGTTGAGGTAAATTTTTCTCATAAATGATGGCACCAACCTCATCTTGGGGGTCAATCAATAATCTATTGAATAAGTCAATAGAATTAACTTTAACATAAACGGTATTGTTGGTGTATGTTTGTTGTTGGTCACAACCTAAAGCGGTTAAACAATCTTTAATAACAATTGTTCGTAATCTTGGTTGTACATTTTTAATTGTCCTAATTAAAAGTCTTTTAATGTATGATGGTGAACCACTTCCGTTCCCACCTGTAGTATTGGTTAAATCTAAAAGTTGTTCAAATTGATTTTTAACTTGTCTTTGATATCTTTTAGTTTGATTTTTAACACTTGTTAACGATTCGGAAACTTGAGATTTAGTTTTTTCAAAAGATTGTCCCGCCTTTCTATTTGCCTCGTCATACTGTGATTTAATATCCGTAAAAGATTTTGTGGCGTTAACTTTCTTTTGAATTTTATTATAATCAAAATTAATATCTAATGATGGCATAATATATTATTTTTTCATTTTATAAGAATCATTATCTTTTGAAATATCTTTCTCCATTAATGTTCTTAATAATTCATCATCACCTAAATCAGTTATTGAGAAACCAGCCCCACCATCTTTATTAGAGTTGGACTTTTCCCACATAGTTGATTGTAGTTTAGATAGGGTTAATTTCTTTTCAACACAATCATTGATTATTTTTTGTTGTTTTTCAATAACCGGTCCAATAACTGTCATATCTTCGGGTTCCTTCATCATTGTTAACATTTTATTTTGAATTCTGATGGCAGTATTTCTCTGTTCCACAAGTTCATTGTAGATTTCCTGCATCAATGATAACATTGATTCTTTCGTTAAATTAATTTCTTTTTTTGTCGGTCTTCCCATATCAATAAATATTTAACATTGGATTTTATTTAATCATAGTTTGAACCAGTTCAAAATACATATTTTTGTATTTCTTCATCGACCCTCTAATTTCTTTGGTGGAAAGATTGGTCATTTCTCTTAATGAGAGTAATATTATATTTTTGTTAAATTTATTATTATCGTTACCGACAAAAATATTTTCATAATTATCAAATAAATCATATAATGCCTGACCAAGTTTTACCTCATTTTCATTTAAATTTTCATTTTTAATAAAAAGTTCTAATTTAATTAAAAAATGATGAATAATTCTTTCAGAATCTAAACTATCATTTTCAATATAATACGCAAACCCTTCATCGTTTTCTAAACTAGTTGAAATATCTTCGTAAGAAATTTTTCTGTTAGTTTCTTTTTGGTCCTTAATAATCTGACCCATAAGATAATTTTTACATATGGTTCCAAAATAAGAGTAAGCCTTCTTTTCTTTAGAAGGCTTAAACTTATCTATTTTTGTTATTAAGAACGAGTGAGTGTCTGTATGAATTTCTGTAAAATCCATATCTTTTCTATATAATTTGTATCTTCTAATAATTGAAGATATCATCTTATCTAAAGGTTTTAATAAAAACTCATTATATATTTTATTCCTCTCAATTGGACAATCGGTTTCTAAAAACCGAATAACCGCCATTTCTTCCCGAACATCAAAATAATTTAATTGGGTTGGTTTTCTACCTTTCTTCTTTAACTCAACACTTGTATCTCCTGTTAAATTAATTGTTTCAGACATTAAACTTCTTGTGGTTCGTATTTTATGGCTCTGTCATTAATAAAGAAATATTCTTTTTTTGCGGAATCAACCCAAAATTTAACCTCATTTGGTGAAATCACGTCATCACCATTTTTATAATTCCAAAAAATAGAACCTTCTCTTAGATTCATATGTTTGTAACCAATTCTAGGTATTGACATAATTTTAATTGAATTGTAAGTCATTCTTAAAAAGAATTCATAACCAAACGTTAATTTAAATGATGGTTTTAATAACCCATAATCAATAAACGATTCTTTTTTAATAACAATTCCGGATAATTGGAAATTTTGATAATCCAATAATGTTTCATTTGTTAAGATACCCATTTCAGGGGTAAAGTTAGCAGCGAATGTTGCCTCATTCGTGAAACCCGCAAATTTCTCAGTATTATCAACATCTACAACGATTGGTAAGAACGCGTGTACATCAGGATATACTTCAGAATATTTTAAAACATTTTTAAACCAAATTGAAGAATATTCATCATCAAATTCAAATAACGATACCCAAGTTGATTTAGCACTTCTGACACCGTGATTAACTTGTGACGCAAAATTAGGTTCTTTAGTCCACTCAACTTTAACCACCGGTAAATCCCCAAAGTCAAAACCATTTAGATATTCGACCAATGAAGTTTCATTTGTGTGAACAATAACAAGTTCGTTTATTTGTGTTTTTTGTATTTTTAATGATTCAATAGATTTTTTAAAATATTCATCAAAATCTTTTACTTTAGATGATTTAATTGGTAAGATTACCGATACATCAAATTTTTTAATTTCTTCCATATTATTCAATTGTTTGTAGTTTAGATAATTGTTCTGTAAACGAATCTTGTCTAGTATTTAAGTAACCCTCAAATAATTTTACAGATTCTTTTTCAAAAGTTTCTTTGGTAGGTAATGAATCTACGGTTTTTTTCATTTCAATTAATAAATTTTCATTTACATTATCCTCTAACCAATTTTGTAAGTAATCGGCAATAAAATCGACTAATTGTATTTTATTGTTTATCCATAATCCATTGTCTTCTGTCATCCATTCCGGTAATAAATTAGGTACTAATCCTAATACGGGTACACCACATTTCATAGATTCTAATGGAAATGTTCCGTATCCACTTACTTCGTCAATCCAAACTGATAAACAAGAATTGTCCAATCCATTTGCAAAATCTTTTTCAGTTAAATTTCTCATATCTCTAAATGTTATCCATCTATATTGTGGGAATTTAATGTAAAATGTTTTTATTAGATTTGCAGTATCTCTCGGGTCTCTTGAATGTACCGTAATAATAGGTTTTGATGGTAATACTTGTGGTTTAAATTTATCAGAAATGTATGGTTTTAATATATCAAATGATACATTTCTCATAACAGATTCAATTTGTTCTTTTTGTTTCTCAGATGTTGTAATACATTTTAAAAATCCTAAATCACTCCAAGATTGTCCCGGCTGTAATGTTTCTAACATATGGTCATATGCTTGACATAATACAATTTTACCACAAGGTAAATTAGTAATTTGAGACATAACGAATCCGTATAATTCTGGTATAACAATAATATCTTCAGGAGATACTTCTAAGTTTTGACCTTCAATTGATTTATGTGGTAAAGCCATATATTCTTCACCTAACCATTCTGAAACACCAGTATAATCAGGGGTTTCGTGTAAAATAATTGGGTTGTAACCTGCATTTAATAATGCCAACCCTAATCTATAGATATATGCAATAGATGCTTTGGCATTACCTTTTGTGTCTTGAGCGATAAAATAAATTCTTGATTTTTTATTTTTCATATTCTCAATAGACAATTCTAGTTTTGTAATTTGTTCTTGATTCATATTATATTTTATTTAGTAATTTTTTATATAGTAGTGTATTAAACGCTATTTTAAATGGTATTGATAAATTATTAGTTCCTTTAGCCCCCAATTGTTCATCAATCTCTTCCGGTTCATCCATAATGATTTCCATCATTAATTTAACCGTTTCGTATTTAATAATACTGATATGTGCCGATTCAGTAATACCTGTTGTAACTATTTTATCCCCTTTGATTTGGACATAGTCATCTATTTTGTCTAAGTCCAAATAATAATTTTCTCCTAATACTTTTAACATTATATTAATTTTGTTAATTCAAATTCTAATTCTTTAAGTGTTATAATAGAATTATTTGATTTGATATGTTTATTGTATCCCGTTTGATATTTTATAACAATTTTATCTTCCGGATGCTCTAATAATAGAGCAGGGTTTGATGTAAGTAAAAGGTCTATTTCATCCCACATAGAATTTATTGTTGAATTACTATAAAATTTTACTTTTTCTACTAAACAACCAAATTTTGATAAGAAGAAAAGGGATGCCGGTTTTGATTTCCCAATTTCATCTGACACTATCAATATATCGTGATTATCTCTTAAATTTAAATAGATTTCATTAAAATCATTAAATGTTGAATACTCAGTTGATTGAGAGTGACCAAAAATTTCCATCGGAAACTCTTCATATAAAAATGAATATAATTCTTCATCTGTTTGAAACTTAAAGTGATTTCTAAGGTTTAAACTATCAACCGGTAAACTCATCTCATATTTAAACAATTCTTCATCCTCAAGACCTTCAGTTTTATCTATCATATATTTTTGATAGGTCTGTTCTATTTTGTCTAAGGTATTTCTTAATACCCCGTTAATCTCTATTGCTATCCTCATCCGGTTCGTTATCGTATTTACGTAAAATTTTACTAATTAATGGGTTTCTCACAATATCATTTTTATCTTTAAATTCAAATGTTGATACATAATCATCATCTCTAAATTTTTCAATCGCGTCCCATAAACCACTGTGGGTTTTATTTTTATATTTATCCGATTGTTCCACGTCACCTGATATAAAGAATTTACTATTAAACCCAATTCTTGTTAAAAGAAGTTTCATTTGACTTGGTGAGGCGTTTTGACCTTCCTCAAATATTAAGATAGAATTATCAATATTCATACCTCTCATAAACGCCAAAGCAAATACTTCGATAACCTCAATCTCTTTTAATTTTTCACGAGATTCTTTCCCAATAATTTTATTTAATAAATAATATGATGGAAAAATATATGGGTCTAATTTTTCTTCTACGTTACCGGGTAGTGAACCTAATTTTTCTTCGGCTTCGACCGCCGGTCTAACAATAATAATCTTCTCATAAGGAGTTTTTGGGTCCGATAGTAAATCAATTGCCGCTTTCATTGTTATGTAACTTTTACCAACACCCGCTGGTCCGGAACAAACTGTAATTTCACTTTCAATTAGAGTATCGTAATACTTTTTTTGATTTACAGTTAAAAACTTTTCTTTAGTTTTTCTCCTAATGATTTGACCAATTAAATCTTTTTTACTTACCGGTTTACCGGTGACTTCCGGAGTCGGAGTTGTTGTTGGTTTTCTTTTTCTAGCTTCAGCCATTTTTTAATTATTGTTGTTTATAATATGTTAACCAATGTTCAATCATTTCGTCTAACATAGTTTCAAAGGTATAGTCGTGAGTCCATCCCGTTGCTTTTACTAATTTTGATGGGTCACCTTTTAAATTATGTAATTCTTCCGGTCTTAAAAACTTCTCGTCTTGTTTTACATATAATTCCCAATCTAAATCTAATTTCCCAAAAACATACTCACATAGGTCTTGTACTGAATGTGATATCCCTGTTGCACATACAAAATCATCAGGTTTATCCAATTGAAGAATCTCCCACATTACTTTAACATAATCTTTAGCGTGTCCCCAATCTCGAGTAGCATCTAAGTTACCTAGTTTAAGTTCATTCGATAATCCGAATTTAATTTTAACGGCCTCTTTACAGACTTTATTAGTTACAAAGTTAGTTCCTCTTCTTGGTGATTCGTGGTTGAATAATATTCCGTTTGATATGAACATTCCGTATGAATTTCTATAATTACGACAAATGTTATAACTAAAAACTTTTGCACATCCGTAAGGTGATACAGGGTTCAATGGTGTTGTTTCTCTTTGATATCCATCGGTATCGATTGAATTACCAAACATTTCTGAAGATGATGCTTGATAAATTTTAATAGATGGGTTTAATAATTTTACCGCCTCTAAAACGTTTAAAGTTCCTATACCGGTAACATTTGCGGTATACAATGGTTGGTCAAAAGATATTCTTACGTGAGATTGTGCGGCTAAATTATATATCTCAATTGGTTTAACTTCACTAATAACTCTTACTAATGATGATAAGTCTGTTAAATCTGCGTAGTGTAATTTAATTTTATCGTATACACTATCTAATCGTGATGTTTGATTTTCTGAAACAGAATTTCGTTTTAAAGTTCCGTGAACTTCATATCCTTTTTCTAATAAAAATTCTGCAAGATATGAACCATCTTGTCCATTTATTCCGGTAATTAATGCAATTTTATTTTCTTGTATTTTCATAATTTTCTATAAACCAATTTATTGTTTCTTTTAAACCTTCTTCTATTGGGGTAAATTTAAAGTTAGGTAAATATGTTTTTAACTTTGAATTATCTGAAGGTTTTCTAAATTGACCGTCAGGTTTTGATTTGTCAAAAATAACGTTCCCCTTAAAGTTAAATTCTTTTACTAATAAGTCAACTAAGTCTTCGATACTAATTTCTTCAGAATTACCAAATATTATTGGTTCAGATTCATTATAGTTATCTAGTGCCCATTCAGATAGTTTTGATATGTCTTTAGAGTAAATAAATTCTCTAAGAGGTTTACCACTACCCCAAACAATAAAATCTGTATTATTTTTTTGAGCCAAATATAATTTATGTAATAACATTGGTATAACGTGACCATTATTTAATGAAAAATTATCGTTTGGTCCGTAAATATTTGTAGGGATTACTGAAACATATTCAACAGCATATTGTTCTCTGTAGGCCCTAATTTGAATATCTGCCATTCTTTTTGCGTAAGCGTATGGGTAATTTGAAAAATGAGGTTCACCAAAATGAATTTTTTTTTCAGTAATAGGGTATTCTATTTCATTTGGGAATATACAAGTGGATAAAAAAGAAACTAATTTTTTAACATTATTTTTTCTGGCGGATTCAATAACATTAGTGTTAATCATTATGTTATCATAAAAAAATTCTCCTTTATAATTCATATTTGCACTAAGACCACCAACTTTACCCGCACAATGAATTACGTGTGTCGGTTTATGTAATTCAAACATTTTATTTGTTTCTTCAGAATTTCTTAAATCAAATTCTTTACCAATTTTAACATCGGATATAATAGACGAACCGACTAATCCATTAGCACCTGTAACTAGTAACTTTTTCATATTTTATTTATATTTGTGTTTTTATTATTAACCATAGATTCAATCCAATTATAGGTTTTTGTCATACCAACAATTAATGGTTGAGAAACAGACCATCCAATTTTATTTCTATAAAGTGTGTTATCTGATTTTCTACCCATAACTCCAACAGGACATTTATGTCCATATTTCTTAAAGAATTCGTCACCGTATACGTTAGTAACTTTAATTGATTTTTTAGAGATACTAATTGCCATTTTTGCAAAATCATTAATACTAATCATTTCTTCAGACCCAATATTAACAGGTCCAAGAAATGAATCTTGTTCCATAAATTTTGAAACAGCGTCTAAACATTCATCGATATATAAGAATGAACGGGTTTGATTTCCATCACCCCAAACTTCAAATTCTCCCCCATCAGGAGTTTCCGCAGCTTTTCTACACATAGCCGCAGGGGCTTTTTCTTTACCATTATTCCAAGAACCATACGGTCCAAATACATTATGAAATCGGGCAATTCTTACATCTAAACCATAGTTACGATTAAACGCTAAAAATAATCTTTCACTAAATAATTTTTCCCAACCATATTCTGAATCAGGATTTGCTGGATATGCTGAACTTTCTTCACAATTTGGATTGTTTGGGTCTAATTGATTATGTTCCGGATACATACACGCTGACGATGAATAAAATACTTTCTTTACATTAAATTTAGTTGCAAAATGAACAACATTTAAATTAATTAATGCGGAGTTGTGCATAACATTTGCGTCATTATCACCTGTAAAAATATATCCCGCACCACCCATATCTGCAGCCAATTGATATACTTCATCAAAACTATTTTCTTTATCGTCTAAGGATGTTTGTCCGGGTGCAAACATAACTTGTGAAACAATTAGAGGGTCTCTTAAATCTCCTAATATAATTTCATCACAGAATTCATCTTTACTAAAATATTCGTGTTCTTTAATATCACAAACTCTAACGTAATATCCGTTTTCTTTTAATCTTTTGGCTAAATGCCCTCCTATAAAGCCACCACCACCTAAAATTAGTGCTTTTTTCATTCTAAAAAATTTTATTTTTATTTGTTATATCGTTTTTAATATTATAAATATGCCAAGTACATTCATTGAAAAAATCTTTCCAATAGTTATAAGTTTCATAATCGTCAGGTGTTCCCCAACAAATATAATTTTCAACTTCAAAAACTTTTACGTTTAACCCCATTTCAATATTTCTATTTAAAACATCATCAACATAATATTCATTATTAGTCATAAAATTATTTTTATAATTTTCTTTTAAACCATCAATAAAGTATTTTGATTTTCTAAAAAACATAGTACCAATTATTGCGTGAGTTTTTAATGGGTCATCAAAAATAAATTTTTTACAAGATACTGATTTTACGTTATCGTTATCGTCAACATCTAACCAAGAATACATATTTGGGTTCACTTTACTGGTTTGGTTATTTCTAAAACTCCAAACAATTATATCGACACTTTCATCATTTAATAACTCATTATATTTTTCACTATTAAAATAAACACCGTTGTCACAAGCGGATATTAAAATTGGTTTTTCTAAATCAAAGTTAGTTTCTTTTAAACCAATTTCACAAGTACACGCTTGACCATTGGTTACTTTATTTATTGGTATAATTGAATAATTTTTATAATTTTTATTTAAATCGGAAGTAATGTCGTAGTTATCTAAATGTTCTTGTAAACAAATAAAAATATGGTTATTTATTTTTGGTAAACAATTAACAGCCTGAATAAACATAGGTTTACCATTTATATCTAAAAATGGTTTAGGTATATTATACCCCTTTTCTTGGAATCTACTTCCTTTTCCGGACATTGGTAATAAAATTGTCGTTTCTTTATCAATCTTAATTTTTGGTTGTTCGGTAACGATATTGGAAAAATAGTTAGACCATCCTTTATATATTTCTAAATCATATGGTGTTCCCCATTGAAGCATTTTTTCAATTTCAAAAATACCTACGTTAAAATTGTCTCTAACAAGAAGATTATAAACAAGACTAACATAGTATTCACCATTTAAATTTATGTCTAAATCAATTAACTCTTTGAAATATTTTTTAACCATTTTACCTGATTTAAAATAATAGGTTCCATTTGACGCGTATTCCGACATTTTATTATTTGTAAATGATTCTTTTTCTTTAATTTGAATTAGTTTTTTATTTTCTTCTTTACAAAACGCATAATTATCAGAACCTAGCATATGTGGGTGAAAACCGGTATAACAAGGAATCATTGCGTCCCAATTTTTAGTTTCGTTTAAAAATTTTTCAAAATCCCATACGGTACCATAATCGCAATAGCTTATAATAATTTCTTTATCGTCCTGAATATTATCAAATATTTGAGAAACTGCGTGCACAGGTCCTTTACCAATACCTAAAGGAACTTCAAATATTTTACAATTTGGAGATATTTTAGTTAAAACATCTCGCATATTTGTTTCTTTTAAATGTTTTTCATTACAAATAAATGTAATATCTGTTACATTTGGGAACAGATTTACGACCCGTTCAATAATAGGTTTTCCATCAACATTAATTAATGGTTTTGGGTCTGTATAACCAGCCTCAATAAATCGTTTTCCAATTCCTGACATTGGAATTATTAGTTGTAAATTTTTTGTCATAATATTTTTAACCAATCTTCATAGTAATAAAAGTTTTCTAATTCAGAATATTTTTTTGCAACAATTTGACTGTCTTCTAATAGATAAATAAAATTTTTTTTATTTATAAATGAAGCAAACATTGAAAATCCTGAATATCTTTGAGATAATAAAATATTGTCAGAAATTGACATAATATATATGTCAAAATATGTTTGTTCATAATCATATTCAAATGATGGTGTTTTTATTACACAGTTTTTATATTTCTCTTCCCATTTTTTTTTCTCTTCATCATCGTCAGAACAAAACAATATTTTTGAATTTGGTTTTTTTTCTAAAAAAATATTAATAGTTTTTTCAGTTAATTCATTAATCATATCAAGTTCTCTATAATCTAAAGCAATTTTACTATCGTCAGTTAATCTTACTTTATCTTCTCTTCGTAAATGAATAGTTAAGTTTGGAATACATTCAACGTTAGATATATCTAAAAGTTTTTTTGTCGGTTTAAAACCATTGCATAAATTGTAAAATTCATTTACAAAAATATCTTTAGATGTAATATTTTTTATAAATTTCTCATAAAATAATTCAGGTGATTGGTTACCACCCAAATAACCATCATAATAACTTAAATTTGATAAATTACTTTCATCTAAATCAATATATGTATTTTCCGGTAAAGTAAAATATTTTAAAAAATTTTCACTTTTATAATCATTATATCTTACTTCTTTGAATAATTTACAATGAATTCCGGAATTATCTAAAATCAAATTTTCCCCATTTTTATTTTCTTCACTAGCGTGATAATACGATTTATCATCTAAATTTGTATTTAATGGAACCCATTTAGTACTGAATTTAGAATTATTCAGTCTGGCTAATGTTGCCATTAAAGAAAAATCAATTAATCTATCACATAATCCTGATTTTGGAGGGTTAGTCCAAATTAATACTTTATCATCCATAATTAATTTAATATGTGCCAATTATTTGGAGTTGGGTTTTCATATATCATACCATTTTTTCTGGCATAATAATGAAAATATTTAGGTATTTTTTTTATTTTTTCATTAGTTAAAGATAAAAAATAAATTAATACTGAATAACTTGAGTCAATAAAGTGTATTTCTTTTGAGTTTTCTAAAATTTTAATTTGGTCTACCATAGTATCTGATGACCCATTAAGTTGATATGTGTAATAATTTTGAGGTAGTCTGGACCTATCAACAATAATATTTCTATCAATATCATCGTGTAAAACAATATATTCTTTTTCCGGAATTCCGGATAATTTAATTGTTTCTTTTTCGTCATCTCTATTAACTGAAAATAAATTATTTCTAACATTTAAATCTAAATTTTCATATAAATAAAAAGAATGTGAGAAGGAAATATTATTAGATATATTGTCGTTTAAAAATTTTTCCCAATTATCATAATTTTCTTTAAAACACCCAACTTTAATATTATCATAATTTTCCCATTCAGAATAATCAATAAATTTATGACCATCATAATTTGAATCAGGTTTACAATGATTTTTATTCCACATACAAATCATACAAGAACTATTATATAAATTCTCATTTATAAATGTAGGTATAACACATTTTATATTTTTTTTATGTTTATACATTTCAGAAACAACTTTTTTTCTTGACTCATCTAATACAAAGATAATCAACTCATCATATTGTTCGGAATAATAATTACAAATTGCATTATTAGTCATTAAATCACCAAATCCCTGATGATGAACTAAGGTCGCTTTTTTCATAAATTAGTTTATTTTTTTTTACATTGAAAAACATAATCCGTACAAATTGCGTACGGCTCATCGTTAGTATAGTTATTTATATCGGATAATTCAATTAATGGTATAATACATTCGTTTGTTATTGTATTTGATAAATTATGAACCCATAGTTTATTGTTACTGGTTATTACATAATCATCTTGAGTATGACAAAAAAATTTATATTTATTGTTTAATTTCGTTAATTCAATTGCGGAATTAATATCTTTACAATGAAACCAAATATTTTCATTTCTTAATTCCATCCATTTACTTTCAATTCTATATTGAGGTATGTCGTGACCTAACCAAAACTCGTTATTAATGTATCGCAAATCAACCTCAACCTCATAACCCAATTGAATTGCTGAATCAATGTATGAGGGTCTATTTTCTTTTTCAGGTATTGGTCCATTAATGTTACCTCTATGTGATATTATTTTCATATTTCTTCAATTCTTAATGTTTTATCGTCAATAAATAAATCATAATATGGTTTATCAACTCTAATTTCGTGATATTTTACACCCCAAGAATCTAATTGACTCTTAGTTAAATCATACCAGTTAATTTGTTTTCTACTACCCCTTGAAGTCCAATAAACAATAGTATTACCTTTATCGTATAAATTATTAATTTTATTAATATTCTCCATAATTGGTTGTGCGTCTTCATACTTTCGACTTTCCGGACTTAAACAAATTGTTTCGTCAATATCAACATAAATTATTCTCATAATAATGATTTTCTATATTTTTCTTGTTTATCGTTTATTAGTTTTTCTATATCATCTTCTGTTAAAAAATTAATATCACCTAGTGTTATTGTATCAATAAATATTTCTGCGGCTTTTTCACAAATCTCACTAATGATTATACATTCATCAATTGTTTTACCACAAGATATTATTCCGTGATTTTTTAATAAAATTAATTTTGGAAATTCATTTTCGTTATTTTTATATTCTAAAACACATTGTTTGATAACTTTTGTTAAATCATTACCTGGAGTTGCATAAGGAACTAAACAAGATTTTTTGCCGTTAAAAATTACTTGGTCCGGAAAAATCCTATTATTTGCAAATAACTCACTTAAATTAGATGAGAGTATTTTTAATGTATTCGTGGGATGTGTATGTGAAACAAAATTAATATTATTCTCAGTTAAAAGATATAAATGAAACCCTAATTCCATACTACCCTTTTTATCTAATTTATTTAATTGATTACCATTAAAATCATAATTAATTATATCGTCATCAGTTAGAGTTTCTAATTTAGTCCCACTAGCTTTAATAGAAATGCCAAAGTCAGTTTTTTTAGAAACATTACCTTCCATTCCAACAACAAATTTTGATACTTTTTTAGATAATAATATTAAGTCCTCGTTATTTATTAACATTGTATTTGTGTTATTATTCAATAATAAAAACATATTATTAAATGTCAATTAATATACAACCAATAAGTAATTTACCGTTAAATTTGAATTCAAATCATAATTCTAAATTAATTTTCCTAAATAAAGACGATAACGGACGAGAAATTAACACGCATATCTTAAACGATGTTATATTTGGAGGAGAAAATTTATACTACCCAAATATTTTATCATACTCAAAATATGATGAAAAATATTATAAAATTATAAATGAAAAAACTATGTCGTTAGGGGATAGTCAAATCATTAAAAATTACAAATTTAATTTAGAATCCACTAAAGAATATGTTAATCCGGTATTCTTTTTTATTTACAATACTGACAATTATTATCATTTCATATATGACACTCTACCATATTTAATAACTTTTTTAAAATTAAAAGAAAATATAACGGATTTAAAATTATTAATGAATTACCCTAACCCGACAGTTAAAAATTTTTATAAATTTATTACTGAATTTTTAGAAATAATTGGTATAAATGTTAATGATATTGTTATTGTTGAAGATGATGTTATTTATAAAAAAGTTTATTCATCAACATCATATACTCACGATATAGACTCAAATTTACCTCCAAGAAATGAGGTGTATAAGTTCTTCAATGAAATTGTTGAAAATGTTAAATATAAATTTACAAAAGATACTCCTAAAAAAATATACATTTCAAGAAGAAGTTGGATACATAATGATACTTCAAATATTGGGACTAATTATACTTTGAGACGAAAAATGGTTAATGAGGATGAATTAGTTGAAATATTAAATGAAGATGGATATGTCGAAGTTTTTACTGAAAATTTAACAACTTTTGAAAAATTGAATTTGTTTTATAATGCAACTAATATAATCGGTGCTATTGGAGGTGGTATATGTAATGTGTTATTTAGTAAACCTGAAACATTGTTATTAACAATTGTTTCACCAACATTTTTAGATGTTAATGGTAGATTTAGATACTCTTTAGATAATGTTAATACTAAATATTTTTTAGACACTAACCATACTTGTATTGGAGAATTTAAAAAACATATGAGAATTAATTGTGAATCACTAAACATTATTGGTGAAATACAAAGTATTGATGACGATATTTTAACAATTATATATTCTGATGAAACTGTTTCCGGATGGAGTTCTCAGAATAATTTTAAAGAAATTAAAATAGAAAAATCTATATGTAAAACATTAGATAATGGGTTGAATTCTCCATTCAAGGTTAACTTATCTAAATTAATTTCAATTATTTAAGTTAATAATAACTCTCATAATGTAATCATAAAAATTATTTAATTTTGGATAATTTTTATCTGATAAATTATTAATTGGTGTAAAATTTTTAAAATCAAAAATATTAAAATTTTCAGTTTTATTTATGGTGAAATTAATATTGTTTGAATTAAATTCTTTTGTAATATTGGATATGTCGTAATTTATTTTAATATGTAATTTTAAAGAAATTTCGTCTTCATTATTAAGATAAAAATTAACAATTAAATCTGACAAATCTCTTTGTGGATAGATGTATTTTAAATAATCGTCCTGTCTATCATTTATTTGTTTTAACACTTTTTCTAAAGTATATCCTCTTTCATTAACATCTCTTTGAATTTTCCATTTTAATTTAAGATTGTCACTGGTGTCTACAAATATTTTTAAGTTATATAAACGATTATTATCATTATATAAACTATGTAACCCACATACAATTAAATTGTCGGAAGAATCGATTATTTCAGTGTCCGTAAATTTACCAGTATTATGGTCATAATCTACGTGATAAACACTTTTACCAATCTTAAGGTCAAAGACATCTTGACTCATTTTTGATAGAAAATTTGATTCCGGATTAAGGTGTGTATAAGATTTCCAATTTTCATCATTTCTTTCCCATTTGTGGTATCTATCGCATTCCAACATAAATGAATTAGAAAAATATTGTTTTAAAACGTTACCTAATGTTGTTTTACCCGAACCCGAATCTCCACATATTGCAAAAACATTACAACTAGATAATATAACATTATATTTAATATTTGTTAATTCGTAATTAATTTTGTTATTGGTTAAGTGATGGTAAAGAATTGTTTCAGATACATACCCATAATCATTAATAAGTGATTCTATATTATTAAATATTGAAAAATAATCATCCATTAATGATGAACTACCATAAGCTAATATATCACAAATATATTTGTCGTTAGGTGTAATTAATTTTTTTTTATCTATTAAACTTTCTTTTGGTATAG
>Ga0209191_1000661_pt1 | contig 25823 bp, 35 predicted proteins | sample S_130626_EF_Meta_FD_187320 | JGI IMG/M metagenome (GOLD analysis project Ga0209191, IMG submission 187320) | Freshwater microbial communities from Lake Simoncouche, Canada to study carbon cycling - S_130626_EF_MetaG (SPAdes) (version 2) | ecosystem: Environmental > Aquatic > Freshwater > Lake ...
CTACCGACAACGATATCAACGCGTTGAAGAACAACGGTTCGATTCCTGAAGGTTACACAATTAACCACTTCTTGACGGACAGCAACGGTTGGTATCTGACCACTGACGTGCCTAACGGTATGAAGCATTTCGTGCGTTCGCCTTTGGCTAACTCAATGGATGGGGATTTTGACACCGGAAACGTACGTTACAAGGCCCGCGAGCGTTATTCGTTCGGCTGGTCTGACCCTCTGGGTATGTACGGTTCGCCCGGTTCGTCCTAAAAACCAAGGGTTTATCCCTAGTTTTTAAGGCCCTTCGGGGCCTTTTTCTTTGTCTACGTTTTGGCGCACTGATTACCTGTGTCGTAACGCAGGAGCCATCTTGCACCCCCCTGAAAAATAGTGTATATTGCACTTACTCCGGGGTTACCGGCGTATCAAACTGTCCCGGCAGACGACATACCGATTGATGCGCTTCACTTGTATGTAAGGACTCATCATGGGATTCGCTACTCACCTTGGCCCTTGGCTCTTGGGCACTGTCAAAAACACCACCGGCACTACCGCTGGCACTATCCGTAATTTGGGCGCTACTATCGTTGCCCAGACCTACACAGCCCCCACTTCTGTCATTCTGGCAAGCCCTGCTGCACAACTGATGTTCGTGCTCCCTGCTGGCGCTAAGATTGTTCGTTTTGGCCTTGAAGTCAATGTTGCCCTGACTGGCGCGTCTAACTGCGGCGTTACCATCGGTAGCAGCGGCACTGCCAACTTGTACATGGCTACGGTCAACACCGGTACTTCGGCGGTTCAAACTTCTCCAGCCACTATTGCAGCGGCTACTTCAGGTGTTTATGACAGCATCGGAACAACTGATGTGCTCGTCTACGGTACTTTTACCGCAGCTACCGCTGACGCTACTGCCGGTACGATTACTGTCACTGTTGAGTACATCGTTCGTGACTCTGACGGTTCTGCCAATCCATCTGCAACCCAGCAGTAATTAGTCTCGGGGGCTTCGGCCCCTGTTTTACAGGAGATTGATTATGATGCAGACAGACGTTAAAGCCGTCCATTTAGACGCAAGCGGTGTTGGGTATGCAGGTCGCACCCGTGTCCGAGGCTATCAAGTTGCTCCGGGCGGAACGGCTGGAGAAATCCAGTTTTATGACAACGCAACCACCAATAGCGGCAGCAATTCTTTGACTTTGCATGTCACTACCAACACAGCAGTTATTGCTACGTTGATTCCCGGTGAAGGCGTGTTGTTTAACAACGGGTTCTATGTAGTGTTGCCTGCCAGTTCAAGCATTACGGTGTTCTATGGCTAAGAAAAACCCCTCCCTTGCAGTTGGTCGTGGCGAGAAGCTACCCGTCTCCAAGGGGGCCGGGTTGACGGCTAAGGGCCGTGCCAAGTACAACGCTGCAACAGGCAGCAACCTCAAGGCTCCGCAGCCCCAAGGTGGCCCGCGCAAGAACTCGTTCTGCGCCCGCATGTCTGGTATGCCGGGGCCGATGAAAGACGAAAAAGGCAAGCCCACCCGCAAGGCGGCTTCCTTGGCAAGATGGAAATGCTAGGAGTACGACATGGCTACTAACAGACGTGATTTAACTGACCGAGAGCGTTTACGCGACCTAGAAGGCGGCGGTGCTGGCGGTGGCGGTGGTGGGTTTAGGCTTCCTAGCTGGATGCAAGAACCCGGACGCTTTGGGCCGACTACGCTGCGCCCGTCATTGAACCAACCCGCGAGAGGGGACCTCCCCTACCGGTCACCTTCGCAAAGCCACGGGTTTAGCTTACTAGCCCACCCACTAGAAAATGCTGTTCGGTCACAACGTGCAGACATTGGGCGTATGGCTAGAGGTGTGACTACCCCAGCGGCTTCCGAACGTGGTCGAGCAGCGCAACGCGCAGCGGGCCTGCGGGGGCTATCTAGGACAGGAAGCCGTGCTGCCTACCTTGTAGGCGCGGAACAACTTGGTGAAGCCGCTGGTGAATACGCTGGTGAAAAAATGAGCGCCGCCGAGAAGAAAAAGTTAGCTGCTGCCGAAGCCGACGCTAGAGAGTCGAAAGAGAGAGCGGATAAAGAGGTAGACACTAGCTCAGCGGACCCAGACGCTGTACGTGGAGAGCAGTATGGGCGTGGCGCTCCAGATGGTATGAAGCGTGGTGGTCAAGTAAAGAAAATGGCTTCCGGTGGTATGACTTCTAAAGCATCCGGTGCATCCAAACGTGCAGATGGCATCGCCCAGCGTGGCAAGACCAAAGGACGGATGTGCTAAATGGACTTGAACTCAGCATGGTCAGCAGCGTTGACCTTAACGACGACCATCATTGGCTTTTTGTTGAAAGAGAAGTTCAACGAGTTAAAGCGGTTGGACATACTGCTCAACAAGACACGAGAGGAAATGGCCCGTGATTACACTACTCAAGCTGAAGTGCAGCGCATTACTGACCACATTGACCAACGGTTTAACCGCCTTGAAGCAAAAATTGACCAGCTTATTCAAGCGGGGAAGTGATGCCAGCGACAAGCTCTAAGCAAAAGAAATTCATGGATGCTGCGGCGCACAACAAAGCGTTTGCCCAGCAGTCCGGGGTACCTCAGTCCGTTGCCAAAGACTTTAGCGAGGCTAGCAAAGGAATGAAGTTTGGTAAGGGGCCCAAGTCACGGGCCGATTTGCAGCGTATTAACAAGCCTGAAACTCGACAAGGCAAAATGGAACTATTTAAGAAAGGTGGAAACACTATGGCCTCTAAAATGCCCGCAGCCCTCATGGCTAAATTTGAAAAATCTGGTAAGGACGTTGAGAAAAAAGGCGTCAAAGAAGGCTCCAAAAAAGACATGATGATGGACCGGATGCAGATGAAGATGAAGACGAAGAAGATGGCTTCTGGTGGCTCTGCTTCTAGTCGCGCTGACGGTATTGCCCAAAAAGGCAAGACCAAAGGCAAAATGCTCAACAAGGGCGGCATGGCCTGCTAAGGAGAAAATTATGGCCGACGTAAAGTACAAAGACGCAACCCCGGTGGATGAGCCGGTTGCACGGCCCAAGCAGAAGGCTAAGCCTGCTCCCCCCAAAGGTAAGAAGCAGGGTATGCATCTATATGAATACCGCAATGAAATTGCGCCTATGACGGTGAAGCGCAAAGAATCCAATTTTGATTCACCTCCCACTGATTCCGAGGAAATCAAGTCTTCCCCCGTTGCTGGGCTGGATTTGACTGAGTCTGAACCAAACCCAGCTAACAGCTACGCTAAAGGTGGCTCTGCTTCTAGCCGTGCGGACGGCTGTTGCGTTAAGGGTAAAACCAAAGGAATGATGCGGTGATAGCCTCTCGCGGCATGGGTGACATCAACCCATCCAAGATGCCCGGCGCGAAGAAAAAAGCGCGTCGGGATAACACCGACTTCACGCAGTATGCTGAAGGCGGCAAGGTCAATGCTGCGGGGAATTACACCAAGCCAAGCATGCGCAAACGCATTGTGTCCCAAGTCAAGGCTGCGGCTACGCAAGGTACAGGTGCAGGGCAGTGGTCAGCACGCAAAGCGCAGCTTGTAGCCAAGAAGTACAAGGTTGCTGGTGGGAGCTACAGAGATTGAAAGCACCACAGCAATCCCTGAAAGCTTGGAGTGACCAAAACTGGCAAACCAAGTCGGGAAAGCCGTCGTCGAAGACAGGTGAACGATACCTCCCTGAAGCTGCTATAAAGTCTTTGTCCCCATCCGAGTACGCTGCAACCACCAAAGCAAAACGCGCCGGTAAAGCAGCAGGTAAACAGTTTGTAGCGCAGCCCAAGAGCATTGCAAAGAAAACAGCAGGTTTTAGATAATGGCGAATACTTCTGGCTCTACAGCTTTTAACCTTGACCTTACCGAGTTGGTCGAGGAGGCTTTTGAGCGGGCTGGAAGTGAACTGCGTACGGGCTATGACATGCGCACGGCGCGGCGCAGCCTCAACATCATGTTTGCCGACTGGGCCAACCGGGGCATTAACCTATGGACAATTGAGCCGGGCACTATCACTATGGTGCAGGGGCAGAATACCTATGCCCTGCCAGATGACACGATTGACTTGCTGGAGCACGTCATCCGCACGGATGCCAACAGCACCTCCAACCAGTCTGACTTGACCATCACGCGCATCAGTGTTTCTACCTACGCCACTATCCCGAACAAGCTGACCCAAGCGCGGCCTATCCAGCTTTGGATTCAGCGGTACAACGGGCAGACTTCGGTAGTAGGGTTAACCCTAGCTACCACAATCACGAGCACCAGCACCGAAATTACCTTGAGTTCCACAGTGGGCCTGCCCGCTTCGGGGTTCATCAAAGTGGGCTCAGAGACCATCAACTACGTCTATATATCAGGGAATACCCTATATAGCTGTTTCCGTGGGCAGAACAACACCACCGCTGCGGCGCATAGTTCTGGAGACACCGTCTACTGGCAACAGCTTCCCGCCGTAACCGTCTGGCCTACCCCTGACAATGCGCAGACATACACGTTTGCATACTGGCGGCTACGCCGTACTCAAGATGCTGGCGGCGGTGTGAACATCATGGACGTACCGTTCCGGTTTATCCCCTGCATGGCAGCGGGGTTGGCGTTCCACATCGCAGGCAAAATCCCCACAGGCATGGAGCGCATACCCATGTTGAAGGCTCAATACGATGAAGCTTGGGAGCTTGCAGCCTACGAAGACCATGAGAAAGCGGCCCTACGTTTGGTGCCGCGCCAGACCTATATTGGGCGGTAGTCATGGGCAATAGATTCGCTTCTGGCAAGAATGCAATCTCGGAATGTGACCGCTGCGGCCAGCGGTTTAAATTGAAGGTTCTACGCACAGAAATCATCAAGACGAAGAACTACAATCTGCTAGTATGCCCAGCATGTTGGGACCCTGACCAACCGCAGCTACAGCTAGGTATGTTTCCTGTAGATGACCCACAGGCTTTGCGTAACCCGCGCCCTGACCGAAGCTATGTAGCTTCTGGGTTAGATACGCTGGGATATCCCGGTGGGGGTAGTAGGGACATCCAGTGGGGGTGGAATCCCATTGGTGGGGGTAGTAATTTTGATGTGGGTTTGACCCCCAACTACTTGGTCGGAACCACGAGTGTTGGCACGGTAACAGTAACGGTTTCATAGGAGTCCATGATGGATACAAAGACAGTCAAACGTATTGCCGATACCGAGGCCAAGAAAATGGTCAAGGGCCATGAGTCACGCATGCACGCGAAGGGCATGAAAAAAGGCGGGCCCACCTCCGAAGACCGGATGCGCGTTGGTCGCAACCTGTCTCGTGCAGCCAACCAGAAAACGGGGTAAATCATGGCCTACAGTATGAAAAAAGGCGGCAAGGAAGTTGGCCAAGCCAGCGTCTACGCCAAGCCCCACACAATGGACGGTAAGGCGATGAAGATTTCTTCGACCCCCGGCAAAGAACCTAACCGCAGCAAGATGGACACACTAGACATCAGCGTTGGTGGCATCAGCAAGTCCGCTGGTGATGAGCAAGTAAAGACCACGGGAATCCAAACTCGCGGTAATGGCTGCGCAACCAAAGGCTTGATGGCAAGGGGCCCGATGGCATGAACTATTCTGAGCTTTCGGCGGCGATACAGACCTACACGGAAAACAACTTTCCGACGATTACCCTTGCGGATTCGTCTACGGTCTCGTCTACGACTCAGATTAACCGCTTCATCCAGCAGGCAGAGCAGCGTATATACAACTCGGTGCAGTTCCCCTCGTTGCGCAAGAACGTGACGGGAACGATTACGGCAAACAACAAGTACCTGTCCTGCCCCAATGATTACCTGTCCTCGTTCTCCTTGGCTATCTACTCTGGTTCTGGCCCGTACACGTTCTTGCTCAACAAGGATGTGAACTTCATGCGTGAGGCGTACCCTACGCCGACCGACACCGGCACTCCTAAGTACTATGCTCTGTTCGGCCCGACAGTCGCTAGTTCTATTATCAGCAACGAGTTGTCGTTCATCCTTGGCCCGACACCCGACGCAACCTACTCCGCAGAACTGCACTACTACTATTACCCTGAGTCCATCACTACAGCATCCACAACTTGGCTGGGGGACAACTTTGACACCGTGCTGCTGTATGGGTCTCTGGTAGAGGCCTACACCTTTATGAAGGGTGAGGCGGACATGATTGGGCTGTATGAGGGCAAGTACAAAGAGGCCCTTGCACTAGCTAAACGTCTGGGCGATGGCCTTGAGCGTCAGGATGCGTACCGCAGCGGTCAGTATAGGCAGGCGGTGACATGAGCATCGTCCAAACGCAGACCACCAGCTTCAAGAAGGAGTTGTACGAGGCCGTCCATAACCTGTCTACGGACACACTCAAGATTGCGCTGTACACCGGCAATGCCAGCTTGAACGAAGACACCACGGTCTATTCCGCAACCAACGAGGTTGTAGCGTCAGGCTACACAGCAGGCGGCAACACTCTGACTGGGGTGACTATCAGTTCCTCGGACTACACGGCCTATGTAAATTTTGCGAATACGTCTTGGACGGCTGCAATCACAGCCCGGTGTGCCCTGATTTACAACGTGACGCAGGGGAACAAATCCATTGCAGTGATTGACTTCGGGGCAGATAAAACGTCGACCACGACCTTTACAATCACCATGCCTTCCAACACCTCCACAACCGCACTTATCAGGAGTTCAAATTGATTGTCACTACAACCAAAGGCGACATGGATACCTCCCTGCTGGAGAACCGAACCGGCACGGTTGAAAACGACAATGAAGCGACTACGTGGACAGAGTACTGGCTGGATGGCGAATTGGTTCACCGGTCTGTGCATGTAACGCTGAAGAAAATGCCCAGCTTTGCTGGCGGTGAAACCGCTTCTTTTTAAGGAACTATCGTGGCAAATACCCAATCAATGTGTACTTCTTTTATGAGCGAACTGATGCTGGGTCAGCACCAGCTTGGCACTTCTACCATTGTGTCTCGCGGCAGCTTGACCTCGCCCACTACAGACACGCTTAAAGCAGCCTTGTACTTGGTTTCAGCCACTTACAACGCATCCACCACGGCATATTCAGCTACTGGAGAAGTCTCTGGTACGGGATACACGGCGGGCGGTGTAACGGTAACGAATGCTACGGCTCCAACTTCGACCAACAGTTCCGCAACTGCGGGCGTGGCGTTTTTTACACCGTCTGCTTCAATCACGTACACAACGGTCACTTTGGCTACAGCGTTTGATACGGTGTTGTTGTACAACTCTACGCAGAGTAATAAGGCTATAGCTGTTTACACGTTTGGTAGTCAGACCGTCACGGCGGGCACGTTCACACTGACCATGCCCTCTAACACCACAACTACTGCTTTGTTGCGGTTGGCTACAACGTAAGGATAGGCTGTGTCTCTCGGCTGGGGCGACAGTACTTGGGGCGCTAACGGTTGGGGCGGTACTCTTGAAGCAACGGGGGTTGCCGCTTCGGGGGCCGTGGGAACGGCGACTCCGGGAATTACGATTGCCCTGACCGGGGTATTTGCCGCAGGAGCGGTGGGGACGGTTGTTCCAAGCCAGTCTTCAGCGGAGACTAGCGATACGGCGGAAGGTTTTGTAGGTACGGTTGGGCCGGTCACCACGGTCGCATTGGCAGGTGTAACGGCTATAGGCGCGGTTGGTACGATTACTCAGAGCCAAGCGTTTGATTTGTCTGGTGTTTCGGCTACAGGTAGTGTTGGGACAGTCTCCAGAGGAGCTACTTCTTTTGCTCTAACAGGCAATGAAGCTGCTGGATTGACCGGAACCCTGACAGGGGCTGTCTCGTTTGCCTTGAGCGGCAATTCAGCCAGCGGGGCTGTTGGAACAGTTGCGGTCACCAATGCAGAGGCTTTGACCGGCGTTGAGGCTATAGGAGCGTTGGGTCAGGCCATTGTCCCGTTGTTGCCAAATACGGCGATTGGCTCGGTTGGTACGGCTGGCCCTGAGACGATTATCGAGCTATCTGGTGTGTCTGCCAGCGGCGCGGTTGGTACGGTTGGTATAGGGCCAAGAAGCTTTGCTCTGACAGGCAATTACGCGCAGGGAGACGTTGGTGTTGTTATCGCTGTTTACTGGAAGCTGATTGACGATATGCAGACGGCAAACTGGCAAAATATAGGTAGTTCGCAAACGGCAAATTGGGGCACAATAAGCAATACCCAGACTGCCAATTGGACGGAAATAGTAACTTGAGGTAACACATGGCTACAGCATACACATCTCTACTTGGTCTGGCCCTTCCGGTCACGGGAGAACTGTCTGGTACGTGGGGAACCACGGTTAACGATGCCATCACCTCGTTGCTGGACTCTGCCGTTGCAGGCACGACCACTTTAAGCACTGACGCAGACGTAACCCTGACCACAACCACTGGCGCAGCAAATACTTCACGACAGATTATTTTGTTGTGTTCGGGAGCAAGAACGGTTTTACGCACAATCACGGCTCCTGCTCAGTCAAAGATTTACACCATCATCAACGCTACTACAGGCGGCTTCTCTGTCAAGCTGGTTGGTGTTGGCCCAACCACAGGTGTGACGATTGTTGCGGGCGAGTCTGCTGTTGTTGCATGGAACGGCTCTGACTTTATTAGGGTAGCCAACACTTCCGGGCCGGGTACATTCACCACGCTGAACTGCACCACCCTAACAGCCACCGCAGACTCTACCTTCTCCTCCACTGGCGCGGTAACACTCAGCAAGGGAACTACTGGACAGCAGCCGGGAAGCCCTGTTACGGGCATGTTGCGCTACAACACCACGACCAACCAGTTTGAGGGTTATGCAGGCGCGTCTCCTGCGTGGGCGGGCGTGGGCGGCGCGTCATTGAGCAACGACACATCAACTGCCAGTTTTGAGTACCCGCTGTTTGCAGCCGCCACATCTGGCTCGGCCACGACGGTCTACACCAGCAACGCCAAGTTCCTGTACAAGCCCTCCACGGGCGAACTGCAAGCGTCTGAATTGGTGGCAAGCAACGGCCTTGTTCTGAACGCTACAAACATTGCGGCAAGCTACACTATCGGCACGGGCTACAACGCCATGTCTGTTGGGCCTGTCACCGTGGCATCGGGGCAGTCGGTTACGGTTTCCAGCGGTCAACGCTGGCTCGTGTTTTAAGGATAAATCATGGCATCAAGCATTTCCGCAGGAACCACATCCAGCACCGCGCTGGTTGCTACAGCCGACACCACAGGCGCACTTCAACTTGCCACCAACAATGGCACGGTGGCGGTCACCGTAGATACAAGCCAGAACGTGGGTATTGGTACTACTACACCTAGTTCTTTTGGCAAACTTGCTGTGGTTGGTGACGGTTATTGCTCAGGCGCTTTGGGTATTGGTGCAGTCTCTACTCGCAATCTTGAAACCATAAAATCTGATGCAAATACTACTTATGGTGCAGCGGCGGCTCAATTTCCGTTAAACATTCGCAATACAGATACAACAGCAAACAATTGGACAGCTATTGGTTTTAACCAAGGCGCATCTAGTTTATCCAATCCAGTTTCAATTGGGGCGCAATTTGCAAGCTCAACTACGGGTTCTTTTGTTGTGGCTACCAGTGGCGCAGAGCGTATGCGTGTTGACTCCGGCGGTAACTTGCTGGTGGGTTCAACTACACTTACTAATAATGCAAAAGTAAGAGTTTACAAAACTGGTAATAGACCAACCATTGAGGCTGAACAAGGCGATTCTGGTGGTTACAACTTTCAATCTATTGCTTTTAACAACGGCGGGACTTATTACCATTGTAATTTTCAAGAAGGCGGAACTCAGCGTGGTTCTATTAGTTCTAATGGGTCAAACACCGCATACAACACAGGCTCAGACTATCGTTTAAAAGATGATGTTGCGCCTATGACTGGTGCCTTAAATAAAATATCCGGATTGAATCCAGTTACTTGGAAATGGAAATCTAATGGCTCTGATGGTCAAGGATTTATTGCACACGAATTGGCTGAGGTGTGTCCTGATGCGGTTACTGGGGAAAAAGATGCTGTGGATGGAAATGGAAACCCAGTTTATCAAATGGTAGATGTGTCTTATTTGGTTGCAACCCTGACCGCCGCCATCCAAGAACTCACAGCCAAAGTCACCTCGCTTGAAGCAAAAGTAGGAGCATCAGCATGACCACAACAATCAACGCCAGCAATTCGGGCGGAGGCGGCTTAGTCCAGACCGCAGATGCCTCGGGTATCCTTGCCCTGCAAACGGCAGGAACGACTGCGGTCACCATAGACACAAGCCAGAACGCTACGTTCAACAGCACAGGCGCATTGACCCTGCCTAAAGGAACCACTGCACAGCAACCCACCGCAGTATCTGGGATGACGCGATTTAACACTTCAACTTCGCTTGTTGAGGTGTACAACGGGACGGTTTGGAATAGTATTACTACGCAGTACAACGCAGAGTTTTTGATTATTGCTGGCGGAGGCGGGGGTGGAGTTGGCCTTAATTCTGGAAATACTGAATCGGGTGGTGGCGGTGGTGCTGGCGGATATAGATGCTCTGTATCTGGTGAATCGTCCGGTGGCGGGGCTTCTGCTGAAAACACTTTAGGTCTTAGTCCGGGAACTGCATATACAGTGACAGTTGGCGCTGGAGGGAATGGGGCTACATCCAGTCCCTCTAATGGAAGTCAAGGTTCATCTTCTACCATTAGCATAGTTACATCAATTGGCGGTGGTTATGGGGCAGGCTCTAGCACTGCGGGTGGTGCGGGCGGCGCGGGAGGTGGCGCAGGCTCAGGCGGCTCAACAAGTTCTGGCGGTTCTGGTACTAGTGGACAGGGCTACGCTGGTGGTTCAGGTACTACTGGTGCTCAAGGCGGAGGCGGTGGAGGCGCTGGTGCCGTAGGCCAAAACGGAGTTACTTACACCACTGGCGGTAACGGAGGAAACGGCGTCTCGTCTTCCATAAATGGAACAGCAACTACTCGTGGTGGTGGTGGTGGCGCTGGTAGCTACACAGGCGGGTCTGGCGGAACTGGAGGCGGTGGTGGCGGCGGAAGTTCAAGTACCAATGGAACTGCGGGGACAGCTAACACGGGTGGTGGTGGTGGTGGAGCTAAACACACCCCTTACACCGCAGGGAATGGCGGCTCTGGACTTGTAATCATTCGCTATCTCGGCGCTCAACGCGGAACAGGTGGCACTGTGACTACATCAGGCAGCTACACCGTCCACACCTTTACCTCCAGCGGCACATACACGGCGTAAGGACAAACATGGCACATTTTGCAAAAGTATCAAACGGCGTAGTGGTTCAAGTCATTGTGGCTGAACCCGATTTTTTTCAGACGTTCGTGGACACAAGTCCCGGCGAATGGATTCAGACCAGCTACAACACCCACGGCGGGCAACACCCCGAAGGCCGTCCATTGCGTAAAAACTACGCTGGCATCGGCTACACCTATGACCGCGCCCGTGATGCGTTTATCCCACCTAAGCCCTACGCAAGCTGGACGTTGAACGAAGACACTTGCCTATGGGATGCGCCAACTCCAATGCCAACTGAAGGCGTTTGCACATGGGATGAAATAACCAAATCTTGGAGTAATGCATGACCATCACTTTAGACGGCACAACGGGCATCACGACCCCTACTACCAGCACAACTGGGGAGTTTGTGACATCGGTCACAGGCTTCAAGAACCGCATCATCAACGGCGCGATGGTGATTGACCAGCGCAATGCGGGGGCGAGTGTTACGCCAACTGCCAGTGGTACTTTGACTCTCGATAGATGGAAATTCTTTTTGAGTCAAGCGTCTAAATTTTCAACTCAACAAAATGCTGGTTCTGTTACTCCCCCAGTAGGATTTGCAAAATACTTAGGCGTTACATCTTTATCAGCTTATACCGTTGGTGCGTCTGAAAATTTTTGCCTATTGCAAACTTTTGAATCGTCTAATGTCTATGATTTTGCATGGGGCACAGCTAACGCAAAACCAGTAACGCTATCTTTTTGGGTATACAGTTCATTGACTGGTACTTTTGGTGGTGCTGTTCGTAACTGGGCATATACATATTCATACCCTTTTAGTTATACTATTTCTTCCGCAAATACTTGGACATTTATTACTGTCAATATCGCTGCGCCCACCGCTGGCACTTGGGTTATGGACGCAAGCAACAACGGCGCAATAGAGTTGTTATTTAGTCTTGGCACGGGAGCAACTGTTAGCGGAACAGCGGGTGCGTGGGCATCGGCAAACTACCAATCTGCCACAGGCGCAACATCAGTAGTCGGCACAAGCGGAGCCACGTTCTACATCACAGGCGTACAGCTAGAAAAAGGCAGCACAGCCACATCGTTTGATTACCGCCCGTATGGGACTGAGTTGAATTTGTGCTTGCGGTACTATCAGCAATTAGCTTCTGGTGGTGATTATAATTCTTTTAGCGTTGGGCAATGCCACTCAACCACTGAAGTATTTTTATTTAATCAATTCATTGTGCCAATGCGCTCAGCGCCAAGCGTAACTCCTTCGACAATAGGTAATTTTCGCATTTATTCTGGAGCTTCAACACAAACGGTAACGTCTTTTGCTAGTCGCGTTGGTGGTTCTGTAAATGGAAATTACACAACTATTAATTTAGATGTTAGTGTGGCTTCTGGTTTAACTGCTGGTTCTGGTGCAACCTTAATGAATGCAGTGAGTACGACCCCTACGCTTGCTTTCTCATCGGAGCTTTAAAATGTATAAATTACAAATTTCACAAATGTCAAATACCGTTGTTTCCGTTCTTCGGGTTGAAGATACTACATCAATCCCATTTGACCCAGCCAACACCGACTACCAGCAATACCTAAAGTGGCTTGCTGAAGGCAACACACCACTACCAGCGGAGTAACTGTGTGCTTGACCAGCTTGTCTCTGCTGAAAACCCGTGGCCCAATACCGAAACAAAAACGGTGTTGGTCTGCCGCACCCCTAAGAAAGATGACAAGCCAAGCGCAAACGAGTTTGTAGGTAAAGACGGACAAATCTGCCGCTGGGTGGTGATGGACAAAAAATAGGAGCTTTATGATTGACCCATTTACAGCTTTTGCCCTTGCCCAAGGCGCGGTAGCCGGTATAAAAAAGCAGTCGCTCTTGGTAAGGATATCCACAGCCTATATAAAGAATTCAGCAGTTTTTATCAAGCAGCGGACACGGTTCACCTAGCAAGCAGCAAGGCACGGATTGCTTCAATAGGAAAATCAAATGCACAGATTAGTTCCCAAGCACTCCAAATTGCAATGGCTTCCAAGGCGTTGCGGGAACACGAAAAGGAACTGAAGGACATACTTTTCTACAGCGGTAACGCTCAGGTCTGGGAAGAGATGATGTCAGAGCGGACTAGGTTGATAAAGGAGCGCAACACGCTGGAGAGAGAAGAAGCGGAGCGCAAACAGAAGGACAAGGAAATGAAGGTAGCGATTATTATGAACACGCTCTGGATTACCGGCGCTTCCGCTATCATCGTGCCGTTGGTCAGTGTTGCATTTCACGTTGTAACGAACAGGGGCTTTTGATGAGTGAAGAAAAAATCCAAGCAATGGAAACCAAAAGCGCCTTGGTTGAGAAAATCACATTCGCTTTGTTGCCGCTATTATTTTCGTGCGTGGTTTATCTCATGTCGGCTCTGTCTAACCTGTCTCACGAAGTCACTATCCTCAATAGCAAAATCAGCTTGGTGGTGACCTCTGATAACAAGCAAGCGAGTAACACAGGTGCGGAGTTAGCAAGGGAAAAACTACGCCAAGACTTGGAAAAAGAAATCCAAAAGAACAGGGATGACATTCAAGTCAACCGTCTGCACATTGCCATCTTGGAAGACAGAGCAGGGATGAAAACCACGTTTAAAAAGGAAGATAAATGATTCCAATCATCGGAGCATTGCTAGGTACGCTGGCTGAAAACGGTCTGGGGCTGTTGTCTAGTGCCATCCAAGCCAAAGGCAAAGAGGTGGTGGAAAACACCTTGGGCATCAAGATACCCGATAACCCGACACCGGCCGATGTTGAGAAGCTGCGTGAGTTGCAGTACCAGCATGAAGAGCGCCTGATTGAGTTGGGCATTGAGAAAGCCAAGCTGGAGATGGCCGAACTGGAACTGCTTGCCAAGGCCGCACAAGCCGATGCCGACAACATTACAGACCGTTGGCAGGCAGATATGTCTTCCGACTCTTGGCTGTCCAAGAACATCCGGCCTATGTCGCTGGTTGCGCTGTTTCTGGGGTACTTCTTGTTTGCCATGATGTCTGCTTACGGCTACAACGCAAACGAGAGCTACGTGACCTTGCTAGGAAATTGGGGACAGCTAATCATGGGCGCATATTTCGGTGGACGCACAATCGAAAAGCTGGCTGAAATGAGGATTAAAAAATGAGCATCTTCATTCCCGTCCTCTACATCTGCATGAACGGGCACTGCGAGTTCCTGCAACAGCTTACCCACTACACTGACAGGCCGCAATGCATGACAGCCGTGCGGTCAAAGAAGCAGGACTACATTGATATGGGTGCGACGGTAGACGCAACGTGTATCGACCTAGTTGTTCAAAAAAGGGGTAACCATGAGTCTTAGTCAAGAACAAGCCGCATTCCTGCTGGATATGTGCAAGCTGATTCAGTACGCCACAGACCAAGGCTTCATGGTCACAGGTGGGGAACTTGCCCGTACTCCAGAACAGCAAGCCATTTACGTGAAGACGGGTCGCAGCAAGACCATGAACAGCATTCATTTAAAGCGGTGCGCGATGGACTTGAACTTCTTTCGTGATGGGAAAATTATCTGGGACAAAGCCATCCTAGCTCCAGTAGGTGCGTACTGGGAAACCCTGCACCCCAAAAACCGCTGGGGCGGAAACTTCAAGAGCTTGGTAGACTGCCCGCACTTTGAGCGCAACGTGTAAACATGCCACTACAAAAAGTCCTTCTCAAGCCCGGTGTAAACAGGGAGAACACTCGTTACACCAACGAGGGGGGTTACTACGAGTCCGAAAAGGTTCGGTTTCGCCAAGGTACGCCTGAAAAAATTGGTGGGTGGCAACGTATTTCGGATGCGACGTTTCTTGGAATTTGCCGTTCCCTGTGGAACTGGATAACGCTGACTTCCTCAAATCTGCTGGGCGTTGGCACAAACCTCAAGTTCTACATTGAGAGCGGCGGACAGTACAACGACATCACGCCCATTCGGGCCACCTACACGCTTGCCAACCCGTTCACCACCGCTACGTCCACCAACACCGGCACAACCACAACGGTCACTGTAACGGATGCCAATGGCGGGTTCATTAACAACGACTACGTCACCTACTACTGCTCGGGTGCAGCTTCGGTTACGTTTAACGGCATCACCATAACAACAAATACGCAGTACCAGATTACGTACGTAACTGCAACGACCTACACCATTACGGTCACGGGTACGGCCTCCGCAAGCACCGCAGGGGGCGGGACAATCTACGCTGTCTACCAAGTCAACACCGGCCCTTCATTTGCTGTTCCTCTAACTGGCTGGGGTTCAAGCACTTGGGGTTCTGGTGCTTGGGGCATAGGCACTATAGCTGCCGACGCTTTACGTCTCTGGAATCAAATGAACTGGGGGGAAGACCTCGTGTACGGCCCCCGTGGGTCTCCGCTTTATTACTGGGATGCAGCCATAGGGGTTGGCTCTACGCCAATAACAATAACCATTGCATCCCCCGGCGTAGTTACATGTAGTCTTGGCCTTGCAAATAACACACCCATTGTACTTTCCACCACTGGTTGGTTGCCGACCGGCTTGTTGCCGGGGGTTACCTACTACGTCTTGTATTTATCTGCAACTACGTTTAACTTGGCAACCACTGCCAGTGGCACACCTATTATCACTACCGGTACACAGGGTGGTGTGCATTCCGTCACCCCTCGTGGGGTCTTGCTCTCCGCACTTGCGGGCTCAGATGGAAGCTGCCCGCTGTACCAGAACGCCTTTACGGTGTCAGATGCCAGCCGGTTCTTAATTGTGTTTGGTACGAACGACTACGGCAGTACGGTGCTTGACCCCATGCTTATTCGGTGGTCTGACCAAGAATCTCTGATTACGTGGTATCCAGCAATTACCAACCAAGCGGGCAGTGTGCGTTTGTCTCATGGCTCTAAGATTGTCACCACCCTGCAAAGCCGTCAGGAAATTTTGGTCTTCACCGACCAAGCGGTCTACTCGCTCCAGTACCTTGGCCCTCCGTATGTGTGGGGCACTCAGATTCTTGCCGACAACGTGTCTATAGCTGGGCCAAACGCAGCCGCAATTGGCTCTGGCGTTACCTACTGGATGGGCGTGGACAAGTTCTACAAGTACGACGGACGAATTCAAACTCTGCGTTGCGACTTGCTTCGTTATGTCTACAGTGACATCAACCCGCTTCAGTATGACCAAGTTTTTGCTGGCACAAGTGAAGGCTTTACTGAAGTCTGGTGGTTTTATTGCTCTATCAGCAGCAACACAATAGACAGGTACGTCATATACAACTATGCAGAAGACATTTGGTACTACGGCACTATGGCTCGTACAGCTTGGCTGGATACGGGTCTACGCAATTACCCTGTCGCTGCTACCTACAGCTACAACATCGTCAACCAAGAATTTGGCGTAGACAACAACGAGACAAGCACAACGCTGCCGATTGAAGCCACCATTACTTCCTCCCAATACGATATTGGTGACGGGCACAACTTTGCATTTGTGTATCGCATGATTCCTGACTTGACGTTCCGTGGCTCCACGGGCGGAACAACACCTGCGGTGACCATGTACCTACAGGGTTTAAACAACTCAGGCTCTGGCATCACACAGTCTGGCAACGCTGGGGTAACCTATAACGGCTCGGCTCCGTCAGTCATTAATGTGGACGAGTTCACCGGGCAGATTTACATTCGCCTCCGTGGTCGCCAGATGCAGATGCAGATTACTTCCAACACGCTTGGTACTCAGTGGCAGCTTGGCGCTCCCCGTATTGACATCAGACCGGATGGCAGACGCTGATGGCTACGGCAAAAAACCTACGCCCAGCACAACAACCGCGCCTCCCAGCGGCTACGGTTCAGTACGACATCAACTACCAGAACCAGTTAAACAATGTTTTACGGTTGTACTTCAACCAGCTAGACAACGTCTTCACCGCACTTTTGGATAGCAACGGCGGCGCGTACGTACGTAGCCCTTATGGCGCATTTTCTGACTTTACCGACCAGACCACAACAGCAAACACCGCCACCCTGATGGCGCTGGGCACTACAGACTTCAGCAATCAGGTCACTATCAGTTCGTCCAAAATCACGGTGCAGAATGCAGGTGTTTATAACCTCCAGTTCAGTGCCCAGTTCCAAAACTCGGATAACCAAATCCAAGACATCAGCATCTGGCTGCGCCAAAATGGTACAGATATTCCGGGGTCAACAGGTTTGGTATCTATCCCCGCCAGAAAAAGTGCTTCCGCAGGGGAAGAGGCGCATCAGATTACTGGTTGGAACTACTATGTAAGTATGGCTGCGAACGACTACATAGAAATTTACTGGTCGACCACACTTGCATCCGTCACCATCCAAACCTACCCTACCACCACAGGCCCAGTTCGCCCCTCAACTGCCTCTGTGGTAGCTACAATGTCATTCGTTTCCGCGCTTCCTATAGCCGCCGTCTAAGGACTATTTATGAGCCTTCAACTTGTCGCCAATCACCTAGCCCAAAAGGGCCGTGGCCCAGACTCCACCCTCGTCCACATGTCCAACCGGGAAGTGGCAGGTTTAAACGCTCTTGCTCACAAGCATGGCGGTCAACTCAGTGTAAATCCCGACACCGGGCTCCCTGAAGCAGGGTTCTTGGACAACATCCTGCCTGCCGTTGCAGGTTTTGGGCTTTCAGCGGTGACCGGGATTGACCCCATAACTTCCGCTGCAATTGTCGGTGGTATTACCGCACTGGACTCCAAAGACCTGAGCAAGGGCTTGGTTGCAGGTCTTGGCGCTTACGGCGGCGCTGGTATGGCTGGAGGTTTGGCAACTCTTGGCGGAGCAGAAAGCCTAGCTACAGCCACCCCGGCACAATACGGCGCAGGATATGATGCGTTTACCAATGCGCCAATGGCTTCCCTCTCTACCCTTGGCGGCGGCAGCGCACTGAAGGGCAGTCTCCCCATCTTGGAGGGCTTGGCCCCCGCTGCTGTTGAAGCGTTTGATGAAGAAGACGAAGACAAGCCACCAGAGCAACACAAGGGCTACATCCGCAAGTACGCGCTTGACCCTGTTACTGGGCAATACAAACAAGTGGGCGCATATGAGGCGGGCGGTGACCCCAACGTGGATGTGTCGTCCAAAGCCGGTACGGCAGGCGCGTTTGGCGGTGTGGGCCAGTCTGAGTATGAAGCTGCGCAAGGCATGGCTGACGGCGGCACAACATCAAGCGACTCCAGCCGCATCTATGACTACCTGATGGGACGCGGGCCTAACCCCATGCAGTTTACACACACCACCTCCCCACAGGTGGACTACAACATAAACAAAACTCCTGCACCAATTACGCCCACCACTCCTATTTTGGAAGAGGTGTATGACCCGTATGGGAATAGAAGTGGCGGCTCAGGGGGAACGGCAGAGCAACGCGAACAACGTGAAAAAGATTGGAACGCTCCACAAGATTATTTGAGTATTGACCGTGTTAACCCGGATGGGACAATATCTAAAGACGTTCAGTCAAATGCCAGTCTTGCAGCAATGAGCCCCTCCGAAAGAGCAATGCACATGGCAGATGTTCGGCGAATAAACCCAATCAGAACTTTTGTATCCGATGCAGTTACAAAAATTGGTTTAATACCCGTTGCAAAAAATATTTACGACCATTTTGCATATGGAAACCTTGGCAGGCCGCTACCACCGGGAATGCCGCCAGCGCCAGTACGAGATATACAGCCCGGAGAATACAAATTTAGCGAATTGGGAGCAATACAAAACGCTATTAACAATACTGATTTTTCTGGAATGGACAGGGGTAGTACTTCTCAAGCGCCAACAACACCAGATACGCAGTCAGTTCAAAACGCTATTAACAATACTGACTTTTCTGGAATGGACAGGGGCAGCAATGCATCTAGAGGAGACGGCCCAAATGGCCCTGAGGGACGCGGTGACCCCGGTGGAGATAGAGGTGGGTGGGGAAGAGGTGGGGGTTATGCTCGTGGCGGTCTACCAGCCCCCGGTGCTTTCTACCGCAAAGGTAAGTACAACTACAAAGGCCCACAGGTCTACGCAGATGGCGGCGGCATAGCCGACCTTGAAGGCCATTACAACCTCGGTGGCTACTCCGATGGCGGGCGCTTGCTAAAAGGGCCGGGAGATGGCGTTTCCGACGACATCCCAGCTACAATTGGTCACGGTCAGCCAGCCCGCCTTGCAGATGGCGAATTTGTGATTCCTGCGCGGATTGTTTCCGAAATTGGTAACGGTTCCACAGACGCAGGTGCTCGTGAGTTGTACAAGATGATGGACAGAGTTCAAGCCGGTCGCCGTAAGACCGTAGGTAAAGACCAAGTGGCGAAGAACAGTAAAGCTGTTCGCCACCTTCCAGCGTAGGAGCTAAGATGGCAGACCAAACAATACAGTACCAAACAGGCTTTGCGCCGGTAATCGCTCCCTACGCAGAGGGACTCCTTGGAGCCGCCCAAGCGGCATCTTCTCAGCCCTATCAGAGCTACCAAGACTTTGCCAAGAAATACGGCCTGAGTGGTGACCAAGTAGCTGCGTTTAACCCGCTGCAACAACAGTCGTTTGCACAAGCCGAAGGGCTTGGCGGGGCAGGAGCCAACTACTCCCAAAACGCGTTGCAAGGAATTCAGGCACTGTCGGGTCAGACCTTTGGTCAAGACCAAGCCCAGCAGTACATGTCGCCGTACATCCAGAGCGTCATTGAGCAGCAGCAACGGGATGCGCAGCGGCAATCAGAAATTGCGGGAACTCAGCAACAGGCCCAAGCAACCCAGTCTGGCGCGTTTGGTGGTGGTCGTGATGCCATCATGCGGGCGGAACGGGAACGCAACCTTGCTCTACAAAAGGGTGACATCACTGCAACCGGTATGCAGAACGCATTCAATGCTGCCCAGCAACAGTACAACGCAGACCAAGCCAAAGGGCTCCAAGGGTATTCCCTACTGGGCCAGCAGGGCCAAGCCGGTCTTGCGCTTCAAAATCAAATTGGCGGTCAGCAACAACAGCAAGCCCAGAACCTGATTAACGTGGGTCAGCAGAACTACGCCGCTGAACAGAACTACCCGTTCAAGAACCTTGGGTTCATGTCGGACATCATTCGTGGTGCTCCTTTGACCCAGACTGGTTCAAGTGTTTATCAGGCAGCCCCATCAACACTCAGCCAAGTGGCGGGTCTGGGAACCGCAGGCGCGGGATTGTTTGGCGCTTACAACCAGTACACCAAAAATAACCCCACTCCCACTGGTGGGGCACACGGCGGTCAAGTCACAAAGAAATCTAAAGGCGGTCTGCCTCAGCTTCTAATTAACAGCATGGGTTAACAGATATGAATACTCAGCCATTGACCCCTCAGTCGGCTGGCATTACCGGCCCGATGAATATCAACGCCGTTATTACCCACCTGATAGAGATGACTCCCGGACAGCGCAAACAGTTTGCGCAGTTGCATATGGACGACCCCATGATGTTGTCCGCTGCAAAGTTTGTAGACAATCAGGTTTTCAAGCAAGCGCAGTCCTTGGCTGCTCAACAAACCGGAGCCGCTCCTCCCCCTGTAAACCAACAGGCAGTGGAACAGATGGCTGGTTCCGTTCTACCAGAAGACACCGGTATTGCTCAACTCCCCGCTGAGAACATGCCTAGCGAATATGCAGGCGGTGGCATTGTTGCGTTCAGTGGAGAAACTGGAAGCCAAGTGCGGATGACGGCGGCACAAAAGGCTGCACAACGTGAAGAAGACAGAAGAAACTTGCTCACTGTCCCCGCTCTTCTTGAGGACTCTGCTTTAGCCGTTCCCAAGCACCTAGCGAATGCTGGCACTTTCATTTCAAATAAAGCAAAAAATGCATATGCAAGGGTTGCCAGTGCCCTTCAGAACGAAGATGTTCCAGTCAGTGAGGACGCTCCTTACTACAGAATTCTTGAGAACACAAACAGGGTTCGTGGCAACGTCTCTCAAGAGGCAAGAGCGGACGACCGTCAGCGTAGAGACCCAGCCTTGTACGTTCCAGAGAGAGAGGTATCTCCAGCAGCCCGTAGAGATGACCGCCCAAATCTTTCCTCGTTGCAGGGGCAAACCAATAATCCTCTGCCTCGTGCCGAGACCCCAAGAGGTGGTGGCCCTCGTGCTGACACCGGCCCCACTGCGCCTACAGCATCTTCGTACAAAGAAACCCCGTATAAACCTGCTGAAAGCGAAGGGTTAGGAAAGATATACAACGATATTGTGTCCTCACAAGGGGAAGCTGTAGACCCATTTGCAGCGCAGAACGCTCAAAAAGCTCAATTGCGCAACAAGATGGGCCAAGAGGAATATGAAGCTGCCGAAGCCCGTAAGGCAGGTATTAAAGATTTGCTGAACCCAAGAGAGAAACGAATTGCAGAGAGAGAAGCTCGCTTAGGACAGCAGGATGATTTAAACCTTAACATGTCAATGATTAACGCTGGTCTTGCAATGATGCAGTCCACAGGCAAGGGCCTTGCTGGTATTGCTGAAGGGGCACAGAAGGGCGTTGGTCAGTTCACTGAAGGCTTGAGAATTAACGAAGCAGCCCGTCAGAAGATTGAAGAGGCCAAAGATGCGTTTGATGAGTTGAAATACAACTTGACAAATATGTCTGAAAAAGAAATCATGGCTGCTAAACGCACCATTGGTGAAGGTCAAATTACATCTGCGAATGAGGCCATTGCTGCTATTGCTCAAGACAGAGGTATCAAGCTAGAGGCTGCAAAGGTTATCTTTATGAAGCAGCTTGACCAGATGACTTCTCGTGACCGGATGGCCTTTGATGCTGCACAAGCCGCTTCTGGGCGTGAGTTTGCCTCTTCTGAGCGTCAATCAGAACAGGCGTTCCGCGCCACCGAGAGCGCCAAGCAACGTGCTGCTGCTGCGTCTCAAGCGGCGGCAAGCCTTGCTGCGCAGGAAAGACTTGCTACCCGTCCCGGTCAGCAGGAACGGTTTTATGAGTCAATTGCTACAAACCCAAGGGTAAGAGAAGGCTTTAGAATTGCCAAAGAAGAAGGAAGCGCAGGTTCTTTAGAGGCAGCAAAACTTAGAATAGCCAAGGATATTGTCAACAATGCTGTGACCCCTTCTCAAAGAAACTCAGAAGAGTATAGGAACGCTCAAAGAACTTTGCAAAATGCTTTGAGAATGTCTGGTCTTACTACTGGAAATGTCCCGGATGATATGCTGATGAGCCGTCCTTAATACAACCTGCTTAAATATTAAAAAATATGGCACAAGCTGTACAACTACCTGATGGCAGATATTTTCCTATTAAAGAAGGTGAGCGACCAGAGGATGCTTATCGTGCTGCAATGCAGTTGTATCCCGATGCATTTGAAATAAAACAACCAGAGCCACCTAAACCTGAAGCAGAAGGCGGGTTCTTTCCTGCGCTGAAGGCTGGTTACTCAGCACTCAAGTCAGACATTGCAGGACTTGCTGGTCGCTCCGGTCTTATGGATTTGGCTGAAGCAGAGAAGTACATTGCAGGCGAAAAGAAGTACCAAGCTGAAACGTTTAAACCTACAACGGAGGGCTTTGCTGACGCTCCTCTAACTAACATCAAGGAACTGCTGGGTGGCTCGTTGCCATACATGGCTGCTCCACTTGCTGTGGGCGCTGCTGCCTCTTCTACCCCTGTTGCGGGAGCCTTGGGCCTTGCTGGCGCGGGTGCAACGGCGTTAGGCTTGGGTGGAGCAGGTCTTGCATCCTTAACTCAATTCACAGGTTCCAACCTTGCCCGTCAAGTTGAGGATGGAGGCAAGACCCTTGGAGAGACAGACCTTGCAGATGCTGCACTGGCGGCTATTCCTCAGGCGGCATTGGACACTATCAGTCTGCGCATGATTCCCGGTCTCGGGAAGATACTTGAAGGTGCTGGTTTAAGGCTTGGCAAAGAAGAGATTCAAAACTTTGCCGGAGAAGCCATCAAGAAAACTGCTGTTGACTATGCCCTCAAGACCGGCAAGACAATGGGCATTGAAGGTCTGACTGAGGCAGGGCAACAGGTCTTTGAACGTGCCCAAGCAGGACTAAGCATTTCCGACCCAGAGGCTCGTCAGGAATACTTTGACAGCTTCATCGGAGGCGCGGTACTTGCTGGAGTGATTGGCCCTGCCGGTCGCTACATTGAGCGCGGACAGGCACAGACCCGATACGACATAGGCGAGGCTGTAAAGCAGCAGACAGCCCAGCAGGAACAACTCAAGCTAGATGCCTTAGCTGCCGCAGAGGAAGAGCAGAGGAAGAGCTCCCCTGAGTACTTCCAGACCCTTTCCGCTGAGTACAAAGCAGCGGAGCAGGCAAAGAATGACCTGATAGCGCAGAAGCGCAAGATTGTGACTGGCTCTGATACAGAGACAGCAGACCGTTTACACAATACGGAACTCTCGGCACAGCTTAAAGAGATGATGCCAAAGCTGACTGAGCTAGGTTCTGAGTACAACCGTCTTTTGAAGGTTCAGCCAAAGGCTGAAGAGATTACGGAAACTCCTGCAATCAAGCCTAACTTGGCAGTTGGAGACACACTGGACAACCCGCTGGGCAACTTCACCAAAGAAGAGCTTGCCAGCAGAGCCCCGACGGTTGCCAAGTACATAGACACACAACGTAAGAAGGCGGGCAAGCCTGCGCTGGAAACCTATTCCATTGAAGACATCCGCAATGCAATGCCCAATCAGTTGCCCGAAGCAGAGCAAGCTGACCTGAGTAGTTTGATTGCAGCCAAGACTGGGCACACCGGAGAAATCACCTACAAGCCTACCGATGTTCTTGAGGTAGCTAAACAGAAGAACATTGACACCACTACAGATGGGTTCAAAGACTTCCTGCGCCGCGCCACAGGAGATGCAGAGATTGAGCAACTGACTCAACCTCAGCTTCATTCTGCGTTTACAGCACTGTCTTCTCTACCAAGGTTTGACGAGCCCCAGATTCTTCCTACGAAGCGCAATGCTACGGACTACAGCAAAGAGCAGTACGACAAGGCAGTTACTGCACTTCAGAAGCTGGTGGAAAAGCGCGGCAAAGAGGTGGTCAAAGAAGGTGAAAAACCTATCACCCAGCCAGTGTCGATAGAAGAAGCCAATCAGGTTATCAAGTCCAAGACCGGTCTGAAGAATGATGCGGACGTGCAGACGCTGTTCCGTGACGCAAACCGTAACGGTGACATTGACTTCAAAGGCAACGAGGTTACATACCGAAAGAAGGGCGCTCAGGCCGAGTTCAACATTGAAGAAGGTTTTGCACCAGCAGAGGGTACTGGCTTCAATGTCATGCGCAATGGCGAGATGCTGTTCACCACCAATGATGAGGCAGAAGCCACCGCCAAGGCTGAGAAGCTAGGCAAGAACGCAACGCCCGCCATCAGCCAGATTGACAAGTCAATCGCCAAAGAAAACGCCACCGTAGCGGAAAGCCAAAAGGCTCTTGATGCTATGGAGGCAGAAGGCAAGTTCAGAACCCCCCAGTACACACAGGCAGCGGCCCGTCACGCTGGTGTGGTGGACAAGGCCAACAAGACCATTGAGAGCCTGAATGCCAAGAAGCAGATGCTGCAAAAGCCTGTAACCGTTCAGGCTGCTGGCAAGCCCACCAACCGCAAAACCTTCACCGTCAAAGAGAAGGGTGTGGAAGAGAAGGCATTCAACACCCGAGAGGAAGCTGAGAAGCACGCTCTGGAGAACCTGCCAGAGGAACGTTTAAACGAGTTGTCTACCCAGACCAAGGCTCCGGGCTTTGCCAATCGTTTAAAGAAGGAACAGGAACGCCGCCAGAAGCCTGTGTTGGCTCTGCCTGCTCCCAAGCCTCCTGCGCCAAAAGGCCCAAGCCCTGAGGCTCAAGCTCTTGAGCAGAAACTACTACCCATGCTTCGCCGGTTTGGTTTAGGCAATGTAGCCCTCAAGATTCAAGAGGCTATGAAGGATGAAGGCTCCTATGGAGCCAGTGTCATCACAGTGGCATTGGATGCAGCTAACCCAATTAGGGTTCTGCGCCACGAGACCATTCATGGTTTAAAGGACTTGGGGTTCTTCACGCCCGGTCAGTGGGAAGTTTTGCGGAACAAGGCAAACAACGAGTGGATTGACAAGTACCTGAAGCAACGCAATGTGGACGGTGGCCCTATCCAAGCTGGAGAGCAATCTCGCTTTGATGCCTATGTGGACTTGTACAACAGTGACATTGAAGCCATCAAGGAAGAAGCCATTGCTGACGCGTTTGCAGACTTTGATGTAAATGGCGCTCCTAAGGGATTGTTTAGCACTCTGCTGGATGCCATGCGCAAGTTCTTCCGCAATCTGCGTTCTGCATTGAACGGTGCAGGCTACGAGACCGCCGAAGACATCTTTGGCAAGGTGGAGCGCGGTGAGTTGAAGGCTACCAAGGCTGCTGAGAGCGGAGAGGCCAAGCCAAGCTTGCGTACAGCAGAAGAAGGTGTCCCATTCTCTACACGAGCCATCATGGAGCAGAACACTGCGTTTGCTCAGAATGAACTTGGGCTGGAAACCGTCAAGAAGAAGGGCGCTGCCAATAGCAACAATGTCCGTGACGTTGCCATTGCTTTAA
>Ga0209191_1000662_pt1 | contig 25815 bp, 36 predicted proteins | sample S_130626_EF_Meta_FD_187320 | JGI IMG/M metagenome (GOLD analysis project Ga0209191, IMG submission 187320) | Freshwater microbial communities from Lake Simoncouche, Canada to study carbon cycling - S_130626_EF_MetaG (SPAdes) (version 2) | ecosystem: Environmental > Aquatic > Freshwater > Lake ...
ATAATATGGGTTTCTCAATTGTTAGACGGTACATCCGTTGACCCGTTAGATTTTGCTAGCGCTGAAGGTTCACCTGACGGCGTAGTTGCGCTCATATCCGATCACCGTGAGTTATGGGTATTCGGTACGGATTCTGTAGAAGTTTGGTATGACTCAGGCGCTGCCGACTTTCCTCTAACACGTATTCAAGGCGCTTTTAATGAGATTGGTTGCGTTGCACCATTTTCAGTTGCTAAGTTAGACAACGGCTTATTTTGGCTAGGCACAGACGCCCGTGGTCAAGGTATTGTCTACCGTGCTAACGGCTACACAGGCGTTCGGGTTTCTACCCATGCAATTGAGTGGCAAATACAACAGTACGGCAATATATCTGATGCAGTAGCGTATACCTATCAGCAAGACGGTCATGCGTTTTATGTAATTAGTTTCCCAACAGGCAACGCTACGTGGGTTTATGACGTGTCTACGCAGGCGTGGCATGAGCGCGCAGGTTTTACTGACGGCAATTTTACAAGGCACCGTAGCAATAACCAATGTAACTTTGGCGGTACAATTATTGTCGGTGACTTTGACAACGGCAATATTTATCAACTTGATTTAGAAACTTACGCCGATAACGGGCAACCTCAAAAATGGTTACGTTCTTGGCGCGCTTTAATGCCAGGGCAAAATAACTTTAAACGTACCGCACAACATACTTTGCAACTTAATGCTGAAACAGGCGTTGGGTTAGAGCTATACCCAGCATACGACGCTGAAGATTTAATAACAGAAGATGGCAAAGAAATTACGGCTGAGTACATACAACTTAGTTTAGCTACGCAAGCTGGATTAGAATTAACTACAGAAGCTAATGATAATTTTGAAATTATAGGTACTAACACAACCAGTAATGATATTAACGGGTATATTTTAGCAACTAATGGATATGACGCTGCGCCTGGATATAATCCTCAAGCTATGTTGCGTTGGTCAGATGATGGTGGCCACACATGGTCAAATGAACATTGGTCGTCAATGGGTAAGATTGGTCAATATGGATTCCGTACTTTTTGGCGTCGGCTTGGTATGACTCTTAAACTGCGTGATCGTGTTTATGAAGTGTCAGGCACCGATCCAGTAAAGATAGCCATTACCAACGCTGAAATATTGTTGTCGCCAACTAATGCCTGATCCAATTAACATTACGCAGATTCCTGCGCCTAGAGTTGAGTTAATAGATCCACGTACAGGTTTAATGTCACGGGAGTGGTTTAGGTTCTTTAATAACATTTATTCAATTGTAGGCGCTAACTTAGGTATTGTTCAAATACCAAATGGCGGTACAGGACTAAGTAGTTACCCTACTAATGGTCAGTTATTAATTGGTAACACAGCAGGGCAAAAATATGATTTAAGAACTTTGACGGCTGGCACAGGTATAACCATTACCAACGGCGCAGGTAGCATAACTATTGCTGGCACAGGTGGTACGGTTACTAGCGTGTCTGTAGTGTCTGCTAATGGCTTTGCTGGTACGGTAGCTACAAGCACTACTACACCTGCTATTACACTAACTACGACTGTTACAGGTATTCTTAAAGGCAACGGTACAGCAATTAGCGCAGCAGTAAGCGGTACAGACTACGCACCAGCTACAAGTGGCACGTCTATTCTGTACGGCAATGGCGCAGGTGGGTTTAGTAATGTCACCGTAGGCACAGGGTTAACTTTTGCAACTGGCACGTTAAGCACAAGTGGCACCGTAACAACAAACGCACCAGTTACCAAAACGGCTAATTTTAGTGTAGCATCTACAGATACATGGTTAATAAACAATAAAACAGGCTCTACTTGCACGGTTACGCTACCGTCGCCATCGGCTAACACAGGGCGGGTTTTATATTTTATTAACTATCAGAATCAATCGTTAGTGTCAGCGTCTAGTAATGTTGTGTCAAGAGCAGGCGGCGCTGCGGGTACAGCCATACTAGATAACGTAGCAGGTAATTGGGCGACCATTGTGTCAGATGGCACAAACTGGATTACAACGCAAGCAGCAACGTACAACAACTTATTGTTAGAATAATATGCAAATTGAGATGAACGTCACTTACGGACAAGGGTTTTTGCCTACACTACCTATGTTTGCAAATATGGGTTTGACTAAGATTAACGTAACGCCTGATAAGATTGTTAAGTTGCAAGATGAGTTGCTTAAAATGGAACAAGCAGACATTGTAACTGAGCATACTTTTATACCAAATGTATACGAAAGAAAGATTACTGTACCGCCTTGGTGTGTATTAACGGGGGCAGCGCATAAAACAGATTACAAAGTTCGGCTAGAAAAGGGTACAATTGCTGTTAATATTGGCACAGAAGTAAAAATATTGACTGCGCCATGCGAATTTAATGCTTGTGCTGGTGAACAACGTGTTGGCCGTGTATTTGAAGATGAGGTGATTTGGGTAGATATTTACGCAAATCTTGATGATTGTAAAGATATAGCAGTCCTAGAAGATCGACTTTATGTTGTGCCTGAATGTGGGTTAGGGGAAAATAGAGTTAAACAATTAGCGACAACAAACACAGCTAAACTTGTTAATGAGGGAGAAATATAATGGCAGGATGGGTAGCAGCATCAATAGGTGGCGCAGCCTTAATAGGCGCTTATTCATCTAACCGAGCATCTAGCTCGCAATCACAAGCGGCGGGTGAGGCTACACAAGCGCAGCGAGAGATTGCTGATCAGCAAACTGCGCTTCAACGTGAACAATATCTAAAACAACTTGAGTTAAACGCGCCTTTTAGAGAAGCTGGCCTTACTGGTCAAAATATGTTGCTAGCGCAGTTGCAAGGCCCATACGGTTCAGCCAAATTTGGCGGTGTGCCAGGCTACGACCCAGCTTCTGCTATGAGGAATTTTAGTGGCGTTGCAGGTTACGATCCAGCGTCTGCCATGAAAAATTTTAGTGCAGCCGATTTTCAAACTGATCCAGGCTATGCGTTTCGTCTATCCGAAGGTATGAAAGCTCTTGACCGCACCGCAGCGTCAAGAGGTGGGCTATTATCTGGCGCTACTCTTAAAGGAGCGCAGCGCTATGGATCTGATTTAGCATCGCAAGAATACGGCAATGCGTACAATCGTTTTCAAGCTAATCGTGCCACGCAATCGCAAGAATATCAAAATGCGTTTAACCGCTATCAAGCCGAACGTGCGGCTCAAGAACAAAACTACGGTAACGCTTTTAATCGTTTTCAAGCGGAACGATCAAACACGCTTGCACCATTGCAAAGTTTAGCTGGCGTTGGACAATCAGCTACGCAACAAGCGCAACAAGCGTCACAAAACTTTGCTACAGGAGCTGCTAATACATTAGCTAATTATGGCAACGCTCAAGCTAGTAACATTATTGGCTCAGGTAACGCAAGAGCATCTGGTTACATGGGTGCGGCTAATGCGTTAAGTAGCGGTGTAGGCCAAGGGTTAAATTTTTATCAAAATCAAAATTTAGTAAATCAATTACAAGCTAACCGTAATGTAGGTGGCGGTGGGGGCGGATATATTATGCCTGAACCATATTCATATGGCGGCGCAGATGCCTACTCAATGTAATTTTAAGGACTAATTATGGCAACTATTGATCCAAGTATAGCAATGGGGTACAAGCCCATTCAAATTGAAAATCCATTAAATCAATTGGCGGCAATGACGCAAATTCAAAGTGGGCAACAAGGCCAACAACTTAATGCGTTAAAAATAAAAGAAGCGGAACGTGAACTTAGCGAAAGTGAAGGCGTCCGTAATTATTTAGCAAGCGCCGATTTAAACACGCCTGAAGGTAGAGGTGGATTACGCCAGTTTGGGCAAAAAGGTTTAGCGTATGAAAAATTATTGGCTGACCAAGAAGAAGCGGCGTTAAAGCGTACTAAACTTAAAGGTGAAATTAGCGAGCAAGATAGGGTTGAAAGTAGAGAAAACTTTAAAAATTTATTGTTTAATACTTCTGATGAAAATGTTTTAGCACATCTTCAAGACAGTATTAAAAAAGGTAAAATAACCCCTGAAGCCGCCCAACAACAATGGGCGTCTGTAGCGGGGATGACACCTGAACAGCGTAAACAACACTTTACAATGTTAAGTCTTAAAGCAGAAAAATATTTTGAATTGAATAAACCACAAGTTTTTCAAGAAAATCTTGGTGGAGTTAATCGCGTGTCTACAATACCTGGCCTGGGCGGCGCTCCAACAGTTGTAAGTGAAGCTAAAAGAACTCCAACGCCAGGCGAGTTATTAGTTAATCAACGTGAACAACAACGAATAAATCTTGGTGAGCGTCGAGATATTGTTGCTAATACAACTACAGACGCCGCGGGTAATGTTACCCAATTTAATAAATTTGGTGAGGTTGTTGGTAAAGTTAACGCAGCGGGTAAACCTAGCGCTACGTTTGAAAAAGCAGCTAATGTTAAATCCGAGTTACAAAAAAATCTTGGTACAACAATTACAGAACTTAAAGACGCAATTAAACCAGGTGGGCTTCTTGAGGAATCAACCGCTAGTGGCGCAGGTAAAGTTTTAGACGCGGCGGGTAATTTTGTTGGCTACGCTACTAAAGGATCTATTGCCGCTGCATCACTAGCGCCGATTGCTGATATGGCACTTAAAATGGTACCGCGCTTTGAAGGCCCACAATCTGACAAAGATACGGCGTCTTACAAAGAGGCTGCCGGTCAGTTGGCTAATTCAGCGTTACCTGTTGCAACACGAAAAGCAGCCGCAAAAACTATTATACGGATAATGGAAAATCGTAAAAACCAATTTACTACCGAAGGTATGATAAACGAAGGTATTAGTAGCGGTGGCCCAGCATTACCACCTGGCTTTACTGTTGATAAATAACAAAGGTTGATATGGCACTTCAAACCGCAACCAATCCACAAACAGGTGAGCGTGTCGCTTTAATCGGCGACCAATGGCAACCTATTAAGGAATCCGCAACCAATAAAGAAGGCGTTAAAGCCTTTTTAATTGGTGATAAATGGCTAACTGATCAGCCTGCGCCAGTTGAAGAAACACGCGCTAACGTAGGCGCTGAAGTACCAGCCTGGGGTAAAGAATATCCTAAGATATATTCAGCGGCTGTTAAAGCACGTCAAATTGCAGGCCCTAGCGTAGAGATGTTAGGTGGTGTAATTGGCGGTACTATTGGCGCAGGCGCAGGTACTCTAGCAAGTCCAACACTTGTAATTAATCCTGTTACTGGCGGTGTTGCTGGTTCAGCGTTAGGGTACGGTATTGCTAAAGAAGGTTTGGAAGCTGCCGATGTAGCGTTAGGACTTAGGCCTTCACAAACAGTTGCACAAAGATTACCCGCCGCTGCAACTAATGTTGCTGAAGGTGCAACATACGACATATTAGGTAGGACTGTTGTAGGCCCTGCAATTAACAAATTAGTTAACTTAGGTTCTTCTGCATTGGGTAAAGTAGCAGACATTAACCAGTTACCTAAACAATTGGCCGGAAGAATAGCTAGAGAATCATTTGAAACACCTGCTAACGTACAGGCAGGCCGTAATGCGCTACAACAATCTGTACAAGCAGGACAAAACTTAACAGCTCAACAAGCATTGGCACAAGGTGGAATAGTTGCACCTGGCACCCAAGCGGTATTACAAAAAGTACAAGCAAAAGTTGCACCGTCAATTCAGGCTACCAAAATGCTTGAAGATGAAGCTGCGCGTATGTCAACCATTAAAAATATTACGCCTGATATTGACGCTGCGGTTACTGCAAGACGTATGGCGTCTAAACCGTTGTATGAGGCGGCGGACGCGGCTGTTGTTCCTATTGATGCGGATATATCAAGTATTCTAAGTCGGATGCCAGACGGCACGCTAGCAAAAGCAGCCGAAATTGCTAAGATGGAAAACCGGCCATTTATTATGGGTAAAGCAGGTGCAGGCACGCCAATTGCTACAGGTGATGTAGATATGTTTGGTAAGCCAATTATGATTACCCCAGGTGCTAAAGCAGGTAATATGACTGGCGAAACCATGCACTATATCAAACGTGCATTAGGTGACGTAGCGTATGGCCCAACAGCTACAACAGGGATTGGTCAAGACGCGCAACGTGCAGCTCGCACATTATTAGACGATTACGTTAAAGTTTTCGAAACTAAAGTGCCTGAATACGGTCAAGCCCGTCAAATCTTTTCGGATATGTCAGCGCCTGTTAATCAAGCGCAAGTGCTTAAAGAAATGGTATCTGTGTTGGAAAAGCCAGGTGGGGGCGAGCGTATTGGGCCATTCTTAAATACTTTAGGGCGTGGCGAAGAAGCTATGCTTAAACGTGCCGGTGGTCGTGGTGGCCCACGCTTTGAAGCGCTTAATGAAGTATTAACACCTGACCAGTTAAAAGTAGTAAAAGAAGTTGCAAAAGAACTAGAAACACAAGCATCTGTAGGTAAGCAGATCTCGCAAGGTCAGCAACGCGCCACAGAATTGCTTAAAGATGAGTTACCTAACTATCGTTTGCCTAACGTGTTTAACGTAATTGCAACAACAGCCAATAAATTTTTAGATACTTTAGGCGTCAAAGTAGGTAAAAAGACCCTTATTGAGCTAGCTAAAGCAGGTGAAACAGCTAAATCGTTTGATGAGCTATTAGCTACATTACCCGCGCAAGAGCGTAGTAAAGTGTTAAAAGCAATAAATGACCCTGCAACATGGAAAGCCGTTGTACCCGCTACAGGTAAAGTAATGATGGGTATTGAAGGCAGATTAAGTACACCAAATGCTACCGTGACGCTAGGCGAACCAACTAACGCATTAGCCCCCAAACAACAAAACCAAAACGCACTTGCAAGGTAATTATGGAAGCCGAAAACAATACACGAATTAGCGTGCATGAGGCAGTATGCGCGGAACGATATAAGCGCATTGAAGAATCGTTTGAGCGTGGCGCTAAACGTATGCAACGAATTGAGTATATGTTGTACGCATTAATGGTCGTTACGTTCTTTGGTAAAGACACTTTTATGGAGTTATTACAAGCTGTAGTAATTAAATAATGGATACCGTAGATATCCTAGCAAAGATATGGCCTCTATTAGTAGGGTTTGTAACGCTTGTTATTGTGCTTGCCAAAATGGATAATAAAGTGTCTGTTCTTGAAGAAAAAGTAAAAACGCTGTTTGAACTTTGGAATAAAAAATGAATATTCAAGACGTTCTAAAAGCAGTACTCCCAATTGTTGTAGCGTGTTTAGCGTGGCTACTAGGTCAAGTATCAGACTTTTCTACACGGCTGACTAAAATTGAGGGACAAATGCCTGCCCTAATAACTAAAGAAAATGTGCCGACTGACTCGCCTTTGTCTGCCGAGGCAAGGCATAAACTGAGAAATGAAATTTACACAGACATACACCAATTACAAGTTAAGGTGCAGTTACTTGAAGAACGTGAAAAATATGGGAAAAAATAATGTTAGGACTTGATGCAATACTTAATATAGGCGGTAAGTTAATTGATAAGCTAATCCCCGACCCAGAGGCTAAGGCTAAGGCACAGTTAGATTTAGCAACACTAGCCCAGAACGGTGAACTGGCTCAGTTACAAGCAGATGTAAGCGAACAACAAGAGGTCACTAAGCGACTTGAAGCAGACATGATGTCAGACTCTTGGCTATCTAAAAACATTCGCCCTATGACGCTTGTATTCATTCTAATGACATATACAACATTTGCCATGATGAGTGCTTGGGATGTAGAAGTTAATAACAACTATGTCGAGCTGTTAGGTCAATGGGGTATGCTTATAATGAGTTTTTATTTTGGTGGTAGAACGCTTGAAAAAATCATGGATATGAAAGGTAAAAAATGAATATCTTTAAAAGTAAAACCGTCTGGTTTGCAATCTTAATCGCTGTATTGTCTATCCTACAAGGCTACGTTGGGCTACTTAGCTCACCAACGCTACAGATGGCAGCAGGCGTATTTATATCTGTAGGTATCGTAATACTACGATTCTTAACAACACAACCATTGTCTGCAAAATGATTAGCAATTGGGATAAGTCTTTCGATATGGTCATCACCCATGAGGGTGGTTTTACTAATGATGAGCGTGACCCTGGCAATAAGCTACCAGACGGGCGCAAAGGATGCACCATGTGGGGATGTACTCAAGCCAATTGGGAGAAGTACATCGGGCATACTGTTACACAAGATGATATGAAGGCGCTAAAGAAAGAAGATGTTAAACCGTTATACAAAAGAGATTATTGGGATGCCGTTCGAGGTGATGATTTACCTGCTGGCGTGGATTACGCCGTGTTTGATTTTGCTATTAATGCTGGGCCAGCCGCTGCTCGTAAGATGATACAGAAAGCCCTCGGCGTAACTGCTGATGGTTCTATTGGCCCTGCGACCATGAAAGCTATCCAAGATGCAGACGGTAAAGACTTGCTAGACAAGTTCAGCAACAGCAAAGAAGCGTTCTACAAGTCGTTGCCGACCTTCCAGACATACGGCAAGGGATGGCTCAAACGTGTTGCTGACGTGCAAACATCCGCGTCAACCATGTTAGCGTGACTGCTGCCGAGCCATCTCACGTGCTTGCAAGCATAACTCAGCGTATTTTTTAGCGGTATCAGGGTGCCAGCCACCCATCAATACGTCACAATTAACTTTCGCTCTATCTTCCCTGCGCGTTAGCTCGGTCATGCCGACCAAGTAAGTGCAAACAATAATGCCGAATAACGCTACTAAAATAACTACGCCGTCTGTTTTCATATCACGTCTCCTAGTGAATATTTCTTTAACAAGTGGTACTTAAACTTCCGTAACGCCATACTTTCAATCTCGCTAACTCGACTACGGGAAAGCCCTAACTCATCTGCAACTTCTTGCTGGCTCATGTGGCCTTCGTTGTTCTGTGGCACAGGCGCATATTCTTCGTAATCGTCGTCCATTAGTATGCACCTTTCTTTGGTGCATTAATAACATGGCAGCAATACTTTTCCCCCATCTGTTTAATCATCCTCTTAGCATCCTCGGCTTGCTTTTGTTGTAATAACTCGCATATATCAGGGGTAAATCGCCCTGCCCGAATCATTTGCGTGATCATATTCTTGTCGGTATTATTCATAGTTGCTCCTTGTATTGACTTGTCGATAGGCTTGGATAGCCATACGCAAATCTTGTTTTAATAATTCTATCTCATAAGTATCCTCTAAAATTCGAGAATACGCTTCTGTTGCAAATTCAACTAAATTGGCGTGTGACCAAGCATAGAAATCAGGTTCGGTCATGGTGCTATAGCTTCCTTCATAATCTCAATACGCTCACGGCTAACCCGTAAGGTGTTGTACCTCATGTGCAGGCGTTCCATGATGGATGCTCGCTTGAGGCCACGTCGTTCCTCAATCAGCATAATTAATACTTCAGACTCATTGAGCTGATTCAGTACGGCTTGCAGCTTGCGCCAACTTAGCGGTTTCATCTTCGACCTTTCTTTGTAGTTCAATTGTTTCAGCAGTAATTTTTTTTAATGATCTAAGCGCAGCGTTGTACTGCCGCGCCCTGATCGTTTCTTCAGCCATCGCCGCCTTTAGCTTGGCTTTGTATTGTAATAATCTTTTCACTTCTCTCTCGCTTTCTGTAGTAACGCTTTAGCAAATTTATAGACGTCGCTATACTGGTACGTTTGATCTTCCGTAAAGATAGAACCTGCAAGGGCTTCTATTTCCGCATCTGTTAGTTCACGCAATTTATAAAGTGGCGTCAATTCAAACATAGGGTTTGGTGGCATTTCTTTAAAAAGTACGCCACTTTCAGACATATACGCTACTGATTCAGTCATGGTTCTTCTCCTTTTGGTTATTTACTGCAATACGAACAACAACATTGACTAGGTATTCTGTGGCATTTGCTACAAAAAATATTTTGGTTCATTTCTCTCTCGCTTTCTGTAAAATTTCTCTAATACATTCAAGTTGTAACCATCCAAAATTATTAACATCAAAATACTGGTCGTACACTTCTTTTATTTCATCTTCTGTTAACTCACGCAACTCAACTTCTTTAGATAGCCGATTAACTTCTAACATCAACCGTGCAATCGTACCCTCGGCACTCTCAAGCAATTTAATCAACTGTTGTTCGTTCATGTTAGTTCCTCCATAGCAATTTCCGATAACGCTTTTTTATCCTTCAAAGCACCTAAAATGCGCTCCTCAATCGTTTTCGTTGTGATCAGGATGTAAACCCATACATCATGTTTTTGACCGCTTCGGTGCAGTCTGCCGATGGTTTGTTCGTAATACTCTAGCGACCACGGCAGAGACACAAACACCATCTTGCATCCGCCATGTTGTAGATTTAACCCATGCCCTGCCGATAGCGGGTGAATTAACAACAGTTCTATTTCGCCTGCGTTCCAACGGGCAATTGACTGCGGATTATTGATCGTCTGTGCGTTAGGATACCTACGCTTGAGTTCTGCTAGCTCCTCAACGTAGTTGTAAACAATAATGGTATTCGCCCGTTGGTTTTCATTCAGCAGCTCATCTAACATATCAAACTTGTGGGTGCTAAACCAAATAGGCGTTTGGGTGACGTTCATGCGCCCAGGTGTATTGGACGCTGTTGTTTCGGTACTGTAAACAAACCCTGACGACATTTGTTGTAACTTCTGTGTAACAACGGCGGCGCTAACTGCCGTAATTTTTTCTTTACCAAACTGCACAACAAAGTCCTTCTTCATCTTCTCATAATGGCTACGGTCAGCCATATCACAACGCATTTCAACGATGTGTAGCGGTGGTAGTTGATCAGCGTACTCGCCAGCGTCTAACACAAACGTCGCAGGTTTAATCGTGTGCATGACTTCAGGCAGCGCACCCTTGCGTGGCGCCCACTCGCCAAAGTCTTTGTTCATTAGGATAAAATACTTTTGCATAAAAGCCCCCTTTGACCGCCCTAGTAACTGTTGGTCGATAATCTTACATTGTCCAAACACATCCTCAAGGCCATTGCTAGTAAACGATCCTGTCAAACCCCAACGTATTTTGATGGGGTCAATAACTTTATTAAGGGCTTTAAAACGTGCGCCTGATGGATTTTTTAGCCTAGTCAGCTCATCGAACACGATACCGTCGAAGTCCATGTCGTCTGGCAAGGACTGTAAGTTGTCGTAATTAGTTACAACGACTAGCGCCTTAGACTCAAACGCTTCTTTGCGTTGCTTTGGTGTGCCTACGGCGACGGCTAACTTCATAAAAGGCGCCCACTTCGGCTGCTCAACAGGCCACACGTCCGTGCAGACACGTTTCGGTGCAATAACTAGCCACCGAGTCACAACGCCGTTGTACAAACAATCGTACATGGCGCGTAGCGTGATAGCCGTCTTACCTGCACCAACAGGCGCAAGAATCATCGCACGGTCATGCTCGTACAAAAAATCAGCGGCTATCTCTTGGTAATCACGTAATCGCATGGTTAATCCTTTTTCCAATCCAAGCCACTACAGGTACTGCCCATGAATTACCAAGAGCTTTGTAGCGTGAGCCGTCTGGTGTGTCTTTACCTTTTGGTCTAATGTCCGTATATCCATCAGGAAAACCTTGTAATCGTTCACATTCTTTTGGGGTTAAACGTCTAACTGCCATGTTTGTATGAATATGTTGGTCTTGATGCGTTGATATAGTAAATACTTGCTCATCTTTCCCTAAATAACCTTTGCCGCCGCCTTCACAGCCCCCACGCACTTTAAACGCATGAGCTACAAATACTTGTGCATGATGCGATTGTGGGCTTGGTTGCAATGCACCAATTGAATTAGCAACATCTAATTCCGTGGCGCTAAACGTATTGGCTTTAGCATCTTCACGAACACTATACGCAACTGCATGAGTTGTTCTTATATCACCTAAATCAAAAGTATTTAATGTATTGGCTAGACCATCATCAACCCATGTTTCAAAATCATCAACCGATTGCGCCCTACGACTTTTTCTAAATGCTTGTTGAACTATGCCCCCAACGCTTTCTAAAGTTCCCCCACTTGGGCTTTTAATGGTTTGATTAACATCTGAAAGACTTAAATTATACGAATCAAAAGCCTGAACCAAAGGTACATTACCCCCACCAGTACCCCATCTTGAGGTAACAGTTGTACAAGTTTCACCCATTTCTTTAACTCGACTATCCGCAGGATGATTTTCATACGCTATTAACTTCATCATCGTAGGGTTGCAATCATCCGAACTAATACCTTTGTAATCTCTAGCAGTTAATGGGCCAGTAATGTCCGTACAAATCATGTTAAATCCGTCGGCTCGACTGTAGTCGTTGCAGGTTGTTTCGAGGCAGTTAGCAATGCTTGGTATAGCGTCGGTGGTAACTTCTTTCCGCGTTTCTCGGCTCGGCGCAATATCCCTGCGCACGCCGTCGAACTCAAATAAAACTTCTGCGGGATCGAAGTCGTCTCTAGCACTTGCGATAACAAACACTCTTTTGCGTCGTTGGGCCAAGCCGAAATATTGGGCATCGAGGACGCGCCACGCAACTGCTCTTTTGGGGCCATCAATAAAACCAGCGTCTGTCCATCTGCCCCCTGATGGGATGAGCGCATCACTTTCGCCGGCAAGTCCAGCCAAAAAGCACCCAAAGGCGTTGTCTTTGGTGTTGAGGACTCCTGGCACGTTTTCCCAAAAGATGATGGCTGGACTGGATTGTTGAATAAGTCTAATGTTGTCAATAGCATTTGCAATCTCACAAAAAATTAATGATAAATTTCCACGGCTATCGTCTAATGACTGCCGTAGACCCGCTACACTAAAGGCTTGGCATGGTGTGCCGCCACAAAACACGTCTGGCGCTTCTACTTCACCAGACGCAATACGATTTGGCAACAATGTCATGTCACCTAGGTTAGGTACTTGAGGATAATGATGTTTTAACACCGCACAAGGGAATGGCTCAATTTCTGATAACCATGCCGCTTCCCATCCAAGCGGGTGCCAAGCAACACTAGCCGCCTCAATACCACTACATACACTACCGAATCTTATCTTTCCATTCATCTATTTGCTCCTTAGTCCATAAACACGCATACTTTTGGGATAACCCCGTTACTTCTTCCATAAAAAATTTCTGTAGGGCAGACACTTTCCCGCCTTTTGTTTTTAATTCTACGAACCATGTATCACCGTTGGGCAGGCACGCAATCTGATCTGTCACGCCACGTTGGTTGATTGACCTAAACTTATAAGTCTTCCCGCCTATTGACATAACCGCCCATTTAAAATAAGATTCAATTTCTTTTTCATTCATGTAAAAAAGTTTAACACATAATTTAAAAGTGTGGTAAAGTAGAATCTCAAATCAACTAAGGTAAAGGAAATTAATATGGCTCAACATTCAAATATCGTCGGTGGCTCAACTGCCAAAAGGGTTATGGGTTGCCCAGGCTCTGTAGCGTTATGCGCTAAGATGCCACCAAGACCAAGTAGCGTTTACGCTGACTTAGGTACATTACTTCACAATGCAGTAGCACAAGTGCTAGACCAAGGCGTAACACCTGAGTCGTTGCTAGGTATGAAGTACCAAGACCAAGTGCTGACGCAAGACCATATCGACAACAAACTCCATGTTGCCCTTAATTTACTTAGCGAGATAGACCCTAAGTTAGAAATGGAATACGCCGTGGAGACTGAAGTTGGCTTTGGTGACTTCTTACCTGACGTGTTTGGTTCATGTGACTTGCTAGGCCGTATAGGTAATCGGGCTATCGTACTGGATTGGAAGTTTGGCGATGGCGTAGCAGTCGGCGTAGAAGAAAACGAACAGCTCTTATTCTATGCAGCAGCAGCTATGCGTACACCTTCAGTAGCATGGGTGTTTGATGGCGCAACAGAAATCGAGTGCGTTATTGTACAACCACCAAGTGTTAAGCGCTGGATAACAACCGTAGATCGTGTCAAAATTTTTGAAAATAATTTAGTTGCATCCGTCAAGGAATCACAGAAGAAGAACGCTGGACTAAGCGCTGGTGAGCATTGCCGATGGTGCGCTGCAAAACCAATCTGCCCTAAGATGACAGGCGCAGTTGACCGTGCCTTACAGGCTCAGATGGTGAGCCTTGATGCTGATACAATAGGCGCCTACTTAAAGAATTGTGATTTATTAGAACAATGGATTACCGATCTGCGAGCGTTAGCCCACCAGATGTTAGAAGCAGACAAGCCTGTGCCAGGTTGGAAGTTAGTTAATAAGCGTGCGACACGTCAATGGGCTAATGAAGATCAGGCAGCAGATGTGTTAGCAAAAGTAATCCCCGAAGCTGAGTTGTATGTAACCAAGTTGATTACACCAGCAGTTGCGGAAAAGGTACTCAAGAAGTTAGGTGATAAATTGCCTGACGACTTAGTAATAGCAGTAAGTAGTGGCAGTACGTTGGCACGGGAAGAAGATCCCCGTCCAGCCGTAGTACAAATCGGGAAGCAACTTGTTGCAGCCCTTTCTAAAATCCAATAGGAACTAAACTAATGTCTAATATAACTACGTTTTCAGCAGCAAATCTACCTTCTGTAACTTCATTATCGACAGCACTCCGCGCTTTAGAAACCGATGTTGGCGCAGCAGGTGTTGTTATCCTCAAGATGGACAAGACAGGTCATTGGGTGTTCGGTGCAGATCAAACCGAAGTCGAAGATGACTCAACATGGGCAGTCAATCCGTTCTCATTTGTGCATGGTTTCATAGCTTGGGGCGACGGTGAGGTGCTTGGCGAGAAGATGGTCAGCGTAAGCCAGCCATTGCCTGAGTTAGAAGCAGCGCCACCAATGGCTCGTAAAGGTTGGGAGACTCAGGTTGGGATGTCTATGAAGTGTTTAAGTGGCGAAGATAAGGGCATGGAAGTCCGTTACACCACAACTTCGGTTGGTGGTAAGCGTTCTGTACAAGCCCTTGCAGTTGCCATCGCCACACAAGTAGACACCGATCCGAAGTTGCCTGTACCGATTGTTACGCTTGAGAAAGAGCATTACAGTCACAAGTCGTATGGTCGCATTTACACACCAATTTTTAAAATTGCAAGTTGGATGAGTATGACCGATGAAGCTGGTACGCCAGCAGAAGAAACAGCAGTAGAAGCAGAAGAAGCGGCAGCGCCTGTAACAACAGCGCGTAGACGTCGCAGCTAAAGAAATGGGGTTAGTCTGTGATTATTCAGTCTAGTACACACAAGTCGAAGAACTAAGAAAACCGACTAGCCCCACCTACCTATGACAATCCTATATATTGATTTCGAAACACGCTCACGCTGTGATCTACCTAGCCGTGGCGTGTATAACTACGCAAGGGATGCTAGCACGTCGGTGCTTTGCCTCTCTTATGCGTTTGATGATGAGGAAGTGCAGTCGTGGTTGCCTGATCAAGAATTCCCGTGGCAGATTGTTGACCATATCGTATCAGGTGGTCAAATTCGGGCGCATAACGCTGCGTTCGAGCGCTTGATTATGTGGTACGTCCTCTGCCCAGACAAAGGAATCCCAGAACCGACGACGGAACAGTTCTATTGTACAGCTACTCAGGCGCGTGCCAACTGTGCGCCAGGCTCGCTTGATGACGTGGGTAGATTCGCAAGCGTGAATATGCGTAAGGATCACCGTGGCAATCAACTGATTCGCTTGCTATCTATCCCCAAAGCCGATGGTACATTTAATAATGATGTGACGCTGATGGCTGAGATGGTCGCTTATTGCGAGCAGGACGTTCGGGCAATGCGTGCGATTAGTCAAGCTATGCGTCAACTGTCAGATGATGAGCTGTTAGACTATCATGTTAATGAGAAGATTAATGATCGTGGGGTATTGCTAGACAAACCCCTAGCCGAATCAGCGATTAAGTACGCAAGTGCAGAGTTAATAGAAATAGAGAATTTAGTAGCAGAATTGACAGATGGTGAAATATTAAGCGTGCGGAGTCCACGGATGCGTGAGTGGGTGCTTGCAAGAGTTGGCGATCAGGCCAAGAAGTTAATGGAAAACTACAAAGATGGTGACAAAAAATACTCAATCGACAAGACAGTTCGAGCTAATTTACTTGTGTGTGCTGAAGAAAATCCCGATGAAGTACCGCCGCAAGTTGCTGATGTTGTCCAATGCGCGGACGACCTATGGGCGTCTAGTGTCGCAAAATTTAAAAGATTAAAGGATCTGGCTGATGAAGAAGATAACCGAGTTCGTGGAGCATTTGTCTTTGCTGGTGGCGCAGCCACAGGTCGGGCAAGTAGTTACGGAGCGCAAGTCCACAACTTTACCCGAAAGTGTGCCAAGGAGCCTGATGCCGTTAGATCCGCTATGGTTAGAGGCCACTCAATTGTCCCTGCCTTTGGACGACGTATTACCGATGTACTCAAGTCAATGCTTAGACCTGCCCTCGTATCCGATAGGGGAAAATCATTAGTCGTTGCAGATTGGGCAGCCGTTGAAGCACGCGTCAACCCGTGGTTGTCTAACTGTCCAGCAGGCATCAAAAAACTAGACTTATTCCGTACAGGTGAGGATGTTTACAAGGTCAACGCTAGTGCGACGTTCCACGTGCCTGTTGATCAGATTACATCCGAGCAGAGGCAGATTGGCAAGGTGCAAGAGTTAGCGTGCGGATTCGCAGGTGGCGTGGGAGCGTTTGCTGCGATGGGTAGGGCGTATGGTATTTTGTTGCCTGAACCTGAAGCCAAGCGCATGGTTAATGCGTGGCGTTTGGCGAACCCGTGGTCGATGCCGTACTGGCAAGACCTTGAAAATGCTTATACACGGGCGATGCGTAACAAAGGACATGAGTTTAGAGCAGGGCGAGTAACCTATTTATTTGATGGGCAACACTTGTGGTATGCACTTCCAAGTGGGCGTGTGTTATGCTATCCCTTCGCACGGTTAGATCAAGATGGAGTCAGTTATGCCAAAGCATCGTGGAAACCCGCAGCAGACGCTAAAGAGTGGCCAAGAGCTAGACTATGGAAAGGACTCGCCTGTGAAAACATTACACAAGCAGTCGCCAATGACTTACTGCGACACGCTTTGCGAGGCTTGGATGATGTGGTTTTGCACATCCATGATGAAATTGTGGTCGAGTCAGCAACACCCGAAATAGCAGTACAAATAATCAAAGACGTTATGTGTACCCCACCCGCATGGGCTGAGGGTTTACCACTAGACGTAGAGGCAAGCATTATGACAAGGTATGGAAAGTAAAAAAAACCCCTAGTTTTGGGCTAGGGGTAATTAATTCACGGAAGGAAACACAAAATGCACAACTTTTTAGAGTTTATCACGAATTTAGCGCCAAATGGCGAGACTGCCTTGATTGTGCGCCAAAAGCCACAACTAAAAGATGGCGAATTACAGTTGCACGCTGACGGCGCTATTAAATGCACATGGCCTGCGTACTTGCCAAGTCAGAAGATGCGTGCGGGTGAGGCGTGGTACATCAATACGGCGTCATTTATCATAGACCGTTTTGAGGAAGGACGCGTATCCGCGTCGGCAGCCAACTGCGAGTTCGTTCTCTTTATGATGTTAGATGATATTGGTACAAAGTCGAAAACACCGCCCCTTGCACCGACATGGATTCTTGAGACAAGCCCTGATAATTTTCAATACGGCTATGCTTTTTCTGAGCAACCCACAAAGGGTGAGTTCACGGCAGCAGTCAAAGCTATTGCAGCCGCAGGGTACACCGACGCTGGCGCTACTAATGCAGTTCGTAATGTGCGTCTGCCAGGCTCGATTAACCTAAAGCCTGGGCGTGATAACTTTGAAGCCAAGCTAGTGGAGTTTCACCCTGAGCGTGACTACACGCTAGGCGACATTTGCACGGCGTTGGGCGTAACGCCTGCGCCTGCTGATACGAACTACTATGCGCCAATCAGGTTAGCCGACAATGGTGGCGATGATGTGTTAGCATGGATGAATGATCAAGGCATGGTATTGTCGAAGATCAACGGCGAAGGGTGGTTATCAGTCACTTGCCCTAACAACGCCGAACACACCGATGGCAACCCCGAAGGTCGGTACAAACCCCTAGATCGTAGTTATTGTTGCCTGCACTCGCATTGTGTCGATTTCGGTAGCCAAACATTTTTAGATTGGGTTGCCGCTAACGGTGGCCCTAAAGTTACACATGGCCTGCGTGACAAATTGATTGCCGAGGCGATGACTGTTGCGCTTGCCAAGATTACACCTAGCGATATGTTCACCGATGACGCCGATGCCAAGATAGCCGAAGTCGAGCGTAAAGAGTTAGGTCGTGTCGAGAAGTCCAAGTGGTATGAGCGTTTCGCTTACGTTCAAGACGATGAGTCTTATTTTGATATGCAAGACCGTCGTGAGGTGTCCAGACAGACGTTCAATGCGCTATTTCGTCATATCAAGTGTATGTCACTTCATGCGCCTACCACTAGAGTCGAAGCATCTATTTCCTACGATCAGAACAGACAAGCGTCAGGCGCCAAAGCGCTTGTGGGGATTACCTACGCTGCGGGTGAGACTGTACTCGTAGCCCGTGACGGCGACTTGTACGGCAACCGTTGGCGTGACGCTAGACCTGATGTGTCTAGTGTCGTTGCGTCTGAGTCGAAAATAGCGTCCTGGTTAGACCATTGCCGTAACCTCATACCTGACCCAACCGAGTTAGAACACTTGTTTGACATCATGGCTTGTAAGTTACAAAACCCACAGATTAAGATTAACCATGCCGTCTTGCATGGTGGCGATGAGGGTTGTGGTAAGGACACGATGTGGGCGCCGTTCATCTGGGCAGTCTGTGGTTCGCACCTAAAGAACCGTGGCATCATGGATAACAACTCCATCAATAGTCAATGGGGTTATCAACTTGAGTCTGAGATTCTATTGATTAACGAACTGAAAGAACCAGACGCCGCCGCCCGTAGGCAGTTGGCGAACCAACTCAAACCAATCATAGCCGCCCCGCCTGAGATGTTACCGATTAATCGTAAGGGTTTACACCCATATCAAATGGCTAACCGTGTGTTCGTTTTAGCGTTCTCGAATGACCCTGTTCCAATCTCTTTAGCGTCTCAAGATCGTAGATGGTTTTGCGTGTGGAGTTCGTTGCCACGCATGGACGCAAGAGAAGCCAAACAGATGTGGGATTGGTATCGCAACGGTGGGTTCGAATTGATTGCTGCGTGGTTACTGGCTCGTGATGTGAGCCAGTTCAATCCATCAGCAGCGCCAGCCATGACTGAGTTTAAGGCTAACCTGGTTGAACACGGCATGAGTATGGCAGAATCGTTCCTTGTTGAGATGCTACGCGCTCGCAAGGGTGAGTTTGCCAAGGGCGTGATTGGTTCACCATTTCATGCGCTTTGTGATCGTTTGACTGGGTTAGCGCCCTCTAATGTGAAAATACCGCAAGCAGCTTTGTTACACGCTCTTAAAGAAGCTGGTTGGGTAGACTGTGGGCGGTTGAAGTCGAGAGAGTTTGACACCAAGAAACACATCTTTGCCGATCCCGAATTAGCGACTATTCTAAGTAAGTCTGAGCTGAGACGCGCATTAGAGGATGCGCCTACGGCGCAAGTAGTCAACACAAAATGAACCAAAAAATGGGAGCGTTTGTATGCAAAAAATGGGAGCGTTTTCCTACAAAAAACGGGAGCGTCTCTATGCAAGAGTTAAAACAAAGTGATTTGTAGGGGCGGCCTTAAAGGGTCGCCTGGTTGATTGATTGAAAAAATAAAAAGAAAAGCCCCTTGATTGGGGCTTTTTAGTTGAGGGTTAAGGGTTTATAAGTCTAGCCAATAAGCGAATATCGTCGCCAATACGATGCCAAGTAAAATAAAAATCATGTGCTAATTTTCCCATTGTATCTTGCCGCAAATAATTGGGCGCTAGTTTTATTAGTAAAGCGAATACTATAGTCCTCGCCTTGGATTGTGTAGTGGACGATGTACATTAAAAACCCCCAGTTCTATACATATAAATTGACGCCAAAATTAGCGCCATTACAACCATAAATAAGCCGCCCAGTAAATAATCAATCAATGTTTTCATGTTTTCCTTTAAATGTATTGGCTTAAAAAAAGCCCTATGATTACGCCATATAAAACTGGTAACACAAAATTAAGCATCATATTAAGCCGCTTTTTTAAGCATAATAATTTTATGCATTGTTTTACCGTGTGCTGGGTAAGCGATTAATGGAATAGACTTATCATAGCAAGCTCGGCAACCATTGCATTTTCCATCATTGGCATAGGCTTGGCATAGCGTCATTCCCTTGGCAACATCATCCGCCGAGGCAATGATCACTGACCCATGCAATCCCTTAATATATTCGCCCATTACGCTATCGCTCGAAAATCGTACGCTAACATTTTTTAACAATTTCATTGACTCTAATACAAGTCTATATTTTGGGAATTTATGCATTCTAGTCGGAAGCCAATGTTTTACCCAAGGGGTACGTTTCATTACTTCGAGAATTTTCTCGGCTAACCCCAAAGCAAACATATCGCCGCTATCGAACCAACGGAAATAACGGCTAGATTCTAAAGCTTTTACCATATCATCCGCCCAGTCTAACCGTTGCCAATCTAAGCGATTAAATTCCCTAGGGGCTTTTACATTAGGAAAGCGATAATTGCCATTGACGGCATAACATCCTTTACACGCATCGACCAGTTCGCCATTTTCAATCGATCCTTGGCAAGTATCCCTCGCTTGCAATGACCAAGATAAAATGCCATCGAGTTTACTTGTTTTACTAAGTTTTACACTCATAGTTTAGATTCCTTTACTTTAGTTTATTGATTGCCAAAATAACAATCCCATAAGCATCTACCAGGTAAATGCTTATAGGCTTATTACTCTATATAGTCAGTTAATTTAAAAGATTGATTAGCATCTAATTCTTTTAACCATACCTCAAGAGTATCTTTTGACATGGTATGCAAATAAAAATACAAAGCATCGTATAAAACATGGGGTTCGCATACATTGGCAATATCGGACGCCAACTCTTCGAAATTGACTTGGCTTAACTCAAAATAACCCTCTATCTTTTTTAAACCTTTGGCGGCGATAAACCCTTTACAAAATTCGATTAGATTGGCTTTTTTGAAATCATCGAATGGCCCAACGCAATCAATATAATTGCCTGAATTTTGATCATCCTCGGAGGCGTAAGTACAAAAGCCCCAGTCCTCGCCTTCTGTAGGAATGCTGCAATCATTATTGTTTACGGCAAATATGATGCCATATTCCCTAAAATGTAATTCGTAATGGTCGCATCCACCACCAGTATAAACTTCCTCGATTTCTATTTTTCTCATTTTGTGTTTTCCTTTAGTTTAAGATTAGTTGAAATATTGCTAAGATTAATGGCGATACTACTAATAGAGTAATGATTAAAATGTCAGATTGTTTCATGGCTTTTTATCCTAATCCCCAGTAAAGTAAAAAATCATGTCATCTATGGCGATTTGGAAAGCTTCAGAGTTCTTTACTGTTGAGAGTAAGAAATCTTCCGAATGAGGGATTTCGTTTAAGTATTTAAGGATTTCTTCCAAAGCAAAAAATTCGCTCAAATCACCCCAGTTTTTTAGATCCACATCTTTCCAATTTTGCGAATCGGTTTGTAATTCTTCGAACCTATCCACCAATTCGGAAAACCAAAAATCCGTTTGATCGGTAAAATCACACATTGGGTAAAACTGTTTTAATTGGGTTTGTGTCATATTGTGTTTTCCTTTGTTGGGGGCTTTTGCCCCCATTTGTTTAGTTGAATTTAATATGATGTTTAGTATCGGCATATGAGAACTGACGGCGTGAGGCAATCGCTTCACATATTGCACTATTGTGTTTTACTACTTTCCTATCGTGCGGCGCAAAATATGAGAATGGTACATCGTTTCTTAGTGCTTCCCTAAAAGCTATTTTGTGTAATTTGTTTAACATTTTGTTTTCCTTTAATTTAGATTAGTTTATTGTGCTGCTAGTATCAATTATACACAAACTAATTAATAGTGCAACTTATTTTGTTACATTTATGCAAATAATTTTGATGTGGATAATTTGCATTGTCCATGTGGATAATGATGTGGACAATGGCAAATTGATTGAAAGCATTGCCAGACTTCGATGTGGATATTGTGGATAGTTATATTTGACTAATTCAATGAAGTAAAAATTGGTATATATAGGGTTGCTATTGTTGCGACTTAAAAGTACTTGTCCAAACTGCCCATTTGACCCACGTTTGTCCCTTGCCGTTTGTTCACGGCTTTTGCCTTTCCCATGTTTGTGGGCAATGTGGACTATGGCTTTTGCCTTGCCCATGTTGTCCACAATTAAAGGCATGGCGCATTAACTAAAAAACGATTGTCCATGTTGCCCACATTGCCCATGCCCTCAAAGCCTTATATCTATTGGCTTGTAGGCTTGTGCGGCCCGAAACCCCTTATTTCTGCTGGCTTCCAGGTTTTGCATGGGGGGGGTAGGGCCGGCGACCGACCGGTCACGCTGCCGGAGGGTTTGCGCAAACTTTTTATTTTTTTATAAAAAATCTATGCTAAGATTCCACCATGTTTGATAACTTTCATTCCTATGTGTATGAGCCACGCAAGCTAGAAGCTACCGAGGCTAGATTGCAACGCATCTACGACGCTGCCAAGTTAGGACTCAAAGGCGACACACTCGCACTCGCTGCTGGGATGCGCCCTACCGAATATCGACAGCTCACGCAACTAGATCCCATTGCTGAGTACGCTGAACAAAAAGGCAAAGCCGATGGCGAGATGGAGTTATCAGCAATACTGCACAAAGCCGCAGCCGATGGCGACGCTAAAGCTGCGCTAGAAATCCTCAAGCATCAACATGGCTGGGTAGCTAAACAACAACTGTCAATAGATGTTGAGCAGCGCATCTCGATCACAGCCGCACTCGAACAAGCGCAACACCGCGTCATCGAAAGCGTGTTCAAACAAGTGGAAAGCCAACCAACCGACGCCGAAATGCTCCGCGTGAAACCTACGCTTAATACCGAACGCAAACAAAAAGTCGCATAAATGCAATCCACTATCTACTCAGCGCAAGACGAACAAGAGTTAATGTCACGCCTGTGGAGTCCTGCGATTAAGGACAACCCGCTAGCGTTTGTGATGTATTGTTATCCGTGGGCGCAACAGGGTACGCCGCTAGAGAATTTCACAGGGCCACGCAAGTGGCAACGTGAAATCTTACTGGACATAGCCGAACATATTAAGCAGAATCAAGGCAAGCTGGACTTTGATGTATTGCGAGAAGCGGTAGCGTCTGGGCGTGGAATTGGTAAGTCAGCGCTAGTCTCATGGCTAGAGCATTGGATGTTAACAACACGAATAGGCGCAACCGTCATCGTGTCGGCTAACTCGGAATCGCAGCTGCGCTCAGTCACCTGGGCGGAGATCACTAAGTGGCTATCCATGTCAATTAACAGCCATTGGTTCGAAGTGTCAGCCACCAGAGTGATGCCAGCCAAATGGTTGACTGAGCTAGTCGAGCGGGATTTGAAAAAAGGCACACGGTACTGGGGTGTTGAAGGACGGCTATGGTCGGCGGAGAATCCTGATGCTTACGCTGGGGTTCACAACTACGACGGGGTGATGGTTATATTCGATGAGGCGTCGGGTATTGATGATTCTATTTGGGCGGTAACAAGCGGGTTTTTCACAGAGAATACGCCCAACAGGTTTTGGATGGCATTTAGCAACCCACGGCGTAATAGCGGGTATTTCTATGAAGCGTTCCACTCCAAGCGGGAGTTTTGGAAAAACCGCAACATCGACTCACGCCAAGTCGAAGGTACAGACAAGAACGTCTATGAGCAGATCATCGCTGAGTACGGCTCGGACTCGGTGCAAGCTCACGTTGAAGTGTACGGTATGTTCCCGAACGCGTCCGATGATCAGTTCATTAGCGTCAACACAGTCGAAGAAGCTATGCAACGGGAAAAGTACAAGGACAATACTGCGCCTATCATCATTGGGGTTGACCCTGCACGGTTTGGGTCGGACTCAACCGTCATCGCTGTTCGGCAAGGGCGGGATGTCATAGCCATCAAGCGGCACAAGGGTGACGATACGATGGAAACCGTCGGACGGGTGATCGAAGCTATCGAGGAATATCAACCGACGCTAGTCAACATCGACGAAGGTGGACTAGGAGCTGGTGTAGTGGATAGGCTAAAAGAGCAACGCTATAAGATCAAAGGTGTTAACTTTGGGAACAAAGCAAAGAACAGTATGATGTATGGTAACAAACGGGCAGAGATGTGGGGTGATATGCGCGAATGGCTCAAGTCAGCCAGCGTGCCTACGGATCGGTACTTGAAAAGTGATCTGATCTCGCCCATGATGAAGCCTGATAGCAAGGGAAGCATATTTTTGGAATCGAAGAAAGATATGAGATCAAGAGGGCTGGCGTCACCTGACGCAGCCGACGCTATTGCGTTGACTTTCGCGTTTCCTGTTGCACATCGGGAATATAAGGGTATAATCCGAAAGAATACGTACCAGAATCAAGGTGCAGTCTCTAACTCTTGGATGGGGTCATAATGGCTACTAAACACGACAAACCGATACCACGCACAACCACGGGTAAGGGTAAGAACTATAACCCAACTGATAAAGGTGCGGGGATGACCGCCAAAGGGCGCGCCGAGTACAATGCAAAAAACAACAGTAATTTGAAAGCACCTGCACCGAATCCGAAAACAAAAGCAGATGCTGGTAGAAAAGCATCGTTTTGTGCGAGAATGTCAGGAGTTGTTAAACACGCTAAAGGCGACGCCCCTCGCGCTAAAGCATCTTTAAAGAATTGGAACTGTTAATGGCGACTAAACTTGGACTTTATGCTAATATTCTTGCTAAACGTGCAAGAATAGAAGCAGGATCTAAAGAGAAAATGCGTAAAGTGGGGGCAAAAGGTGCGCCAACTGCCAAGGATTTTAAAGATTCAGCTAAAACTGCTAAGAAAGGCAAATGACCATGCCGTTAAAAAAATCAGCTAGTCCTAAAGCGTTTAGGGAAAATGTCAAAGCCGAAATAAAAGCAGGCAAACCCGTCAAACAAGCCGTGGCAATAGCGTATGCTACCAAGCGCAGCGCAGCTAAACCAGCAGGCAAGATGAAAAAATAATGGCATACGATCAGTCAAACATGAACCTTGTCGGTGAAGTAGCCGACGTCGGTAGTAATCCAACAACCAATGAAGATCCAAAGGATAAGTTATCTACGATGCGCTCACGCTTTACAACAGCGTTGTCAGCGTATAGCGAATCCCGCGAAGATGAATTAGATGACCTTCGATTTATGGCTGGTTCTCCAGATAATCAATGGCAATGGCCTGCTGACGTATTGGCAACTAGAGGATCTGTTCAAGGGCAGACCATCAACGCTAGACCTTGCCTCACTATTAACAAACTGCCTCAACACGTCAGGCAAGTTACTAACGAACAACGTCAAAATCGACCCTCTGGGAAGGTAATTCCTGCCGATGATAAAGGCGACGTTGAAGTTGCTGAAATCTTTGATGGCATGGTGCGTCATATTGAGTACATCTCTGATGCGGATGTAGCCTATGATACGGCTTGCGACAATCAAGTCACCTACGGTGAAGGTTATATCCGTATTTTGACCGAATATTGTAACGATACAACCTTTGATCAAGACATCCGTATTGGCAGAATCCGTAACGCTTTTAGCGTTTATATGGATCCAATGATTCAAGATCCATGCGGATCTGACGCAGAATACTGCTTTATT